>Ga0180220_1000113_pt1 | contig 140153 bp, 144 predicted proteins | sample eDN5th37CBELigBY_FD_151335 | JGI IMG/M metagenome (GOLD analysis project Ga0180220, IMG submission 151335) | Enriched backyard soil microbial communities from Emeryville, California, USA - eDNA 5th pass 37_C BE-Lig BY (version 2) (version 2) | ecosystem: Environmental > Terrestrial > Soil >...
AAGGCCCGTCGGCGCAAAACGCTTCCCGCAGGCAACGCCTGCCATGGTGACGCGGGGTGGAGCAGCCCGGTAGCTCGTCAGGCTCATAACCTGAAGGTCGTAGGTTCAAATCCTACCCCCGCAACCATCTTTACTTGCGACCCCGTAGCACCCGCTGCGGGGTTTTTGCTTTGCGTGGAAATCGTAAGGATTCCAGCGAGATCGCCTTGAACGTCGATCTCCACCTTGCCGTCGACTGGGGTCAGCACGATCTGATCCACGAGCGAGCGCAGCGTGTCGGCGGCCTCGATCCGCTTCCCCTCATCTTCGTCCTGCAGAGCGTCGTAAAGCTGTTGGACCCGCTTGCGGTATTGCAGTGCCATGCTCGGGTGCAGCAGCGGTGGCGGCTCGTCGGCTTCGGCCAGGAACTGTTCCAGTTCGGTCTTTCGGGCCTCGAGCTTCTTGCTGCGTTCTTTCACCATGTCGACCGAAAGGGCGTCGCTCAGGTACAGGTCGAGGATCTTTTCCAGTTCTCGGTTGACCTTGGCCAGTTCCGCCTCGGCCGACGCGATACCCGCACGGCCTTCCATGCGCAGGCGGTTCATCTCCTGCGTGAAGACCTCGCAGAAATGGGCGAAGAGCTCCGGATCGACGAGCTTGGTGCGCAGCGCATTGAGTACACGCGATTCAAGCTCGTCGCGGCGGATGTTGACCCGGTTGTTGCAGGTCCCCTTGTTGCGCGCTGTCGCACATCCGATCAGCGTCGCCGAAATCGCGGAATAGCCGCCACCACAGCAGGAACATTTGGTCAGTCCCGAGAAGAGGTATTTGGGACGGCGGCGGGTATTGATCCGGGAGAGATCGGCCTCGCCGTTTTCCTTCCGTGCGATCTTGTTCTTTTCCTGTCGCGCCTTCACCGCGCTCCAGAGGTCGTCGTCGAGAATGCGCAGCTCCGGCGCCTCCTGGATGACCCATTCCTCTTCCGGGTTGGGGCGGGCCTGCCGCTTGCCGGTGCTCGGATCTTTGACGAAGCGCTGTCGGTTCCAGACGATCTTGCCGACATACATCTCATTGTTGAGGATGCCGTTGCCCCGTTTCGGGTTGCCGTTGATCGTGCTGAAGCCCCAGTCGCCGCCTGACGGAGCGGGAATGCCTTCCTTGTTCAGGGCGAAGGCGATGGTCTTGGCCGATTTGCCGGCGGCATAGTCGCGGAAGATGCGGCGCACGACTTCGGCCTGGAATTCGTTGATGGTGCGATCGCCGCGGATCGGCTCGCCGTTCGCATCGAACTTCTTGACCACATCGTAGCCATAGGCATTGCCGCCACCCGATTTGCCTGCCTCGACGCGGCCGCGCTGCCCGCGGCGGGTCTTGTCGGCCAGATCCTTCAGGAACAGCGCATTCATCGTGCCCTTGAGGCCGACATGCAGATGCGTCACCTCGCCTTCCGACAGGGTGAACATCTTCACGTCGGCATAGGACATGCGCTTGAAGATGCCCGCGATGTCTTCCTGGTCGCGGGAGAGGCGGTCCATCGCCTCGGCGAGGATCAGGTCAAAGCGGCCGCCCATTGCGTCGGCCATGAGCGCCTGAATGCCCGGCCGGATCAGCGAGGCGCCGGAGATCGCGTGGTCCGAATACTCCTCGACGATGTGCCAGCCCTGCTTCTCGGCATGGAGACGGCACATACGGAACTGGTCGGCGATGGAAGCGTCGCGTTGATTGTCGGAAGAATAGCGAGCGTAGATCGCGACTTTCAAAACTTGGCTCCCATCCATATCAGGAGGAGCGCTTCCTCCTTTGCCGTGACATCATCACTTCCTCTGCATAGCACTCCTGCGCCGCCTGCCTCGCCAGGATGCCGACCAGTCGCAGAAGGCGTGGGTCGGGATTGCCGCGTGGCGTAAACGTCAGCTCCGGCACGTCCAGCAGCAAGGATTCGAGCAGCGCTTCGCGCTCTCCTCCTGTCATCTTTGCCGGGTTTCCTGGGGCTCGCAAGGTCATAACTTGCAGCATTCGCCCCGAGGGAAGCATAAGCAACGGAAATTGAAGGCGAATATTCGGCGGCAATTGGCGCGGGTGAGCGTGCTATCGCGTAGCTCAGCGTGTCCTGGCGAGCCATGGCGTAGCAAAATAACCTATCGGAATCCCTCGCTGGCCCGGTCATCATTGGCCTCGTCGCCTCTCCTCATGAGGTCATTGACTGTAGGCGCAACCTTATCGTATTGTAATTCGCGATACAAGGCGCTATATGCCGACCAAGGAGATTCGCCATGGCCACGACCGCCGAACGCAAGGAATACCCGATCTCGATGCGCTTGCCCGAGGCGGATGTCGCAATGATCGATCGCGCCGCCAGCTTGCGCGGCCGCTCGCGCACCGATTTCGTGCGCGACGCCGCTGTGCGCGCGGCCGAGGAGGTCGTCATGGAGCAGGGCCTGATCCGGATGAGCCCGGAGGGCTTCGCCGAGTTCATGGATGTGCTGGCGCGTCCGGCCGCTCCCGTTCCGGAGATGGTAGACGTTCTGAAGCGGCCCGCGCCATGGGAGCCCGGCTACGTGGCGAAGCGGTAAGCTCTTGCACCTTTCGGGTCCTGAACCGCTCTCTGCCGAACACGATGTGTCCGAGTTCACCTGTGGCAAGCCCACGCTTGACCACTGGCTGAAATCACGCGCCCTCTCCAATCAGCAGAAGGGCTTCACCGCCGTCCTCGTCGTGCATGAGGCTGGGCGCGTGGTCGGCTTCTACGGCCTCGCGCCTACCGGTGTGGTGCCTTCGGTTCTGCCGCGTTCGATCAGGACGGGGCAGCCGCCCAACCCGGTCCCCTGTATGCTGCTCGGCCAACTCGCAACCGACACCGGATGGGCAGGGCTGGGCATCGGGACCGGTCTTGTGAAGCATGCTCTCCAGCGCTGCGTTCAGGCCGCATCGCTGATCGGCGGGCGGGCCTTGCTGGTCAACGCCGTCGACGGGGAGGCGGCCAAGTTCTGGAGGCGGCGTGGCTTCGAGCCTTCCAGGGATGATCCCCTGGTTCTGCTCCGCTCGATCAGCGACATCGCTGCCTCGCTCGGCGAGGGCGGTGGGTGAAAGCTTGGCTGGCCTCCAACCGTAGCGATCCGCCCCTTCAGTCAGATTGAAGTAGATCAGATCCGCCCATGCAAATTCGTCCTCCCCCATTGCCCACATTCCACTGGCAGATGTTCGTGCTTTCCTTCGCGCTATTCTGGGCGGTCGGCGGCATGCCCGAACCTGCCAAGGCTCAGCCTCGGCCGCAGATTGCGAAGTGCGTTCCCGGCCAGGCCCGTACCGCCGACGAATATTGCCTCGTTGATGGCGACACGATCTGGATCGACGGGGAAAAGCTGCGCATGGAAGGCTACGACACCCCGGAACCGCAAACCCACATCTGTGGTGGCGACGCCGAAATCGCGCTGGCACACCGAGCCAGTGATCGGGTGATCGAGCTGCTGAACTCGCACGACTGGACCGTCGAATATGGAGAGCCGGACAACACCGGCACGCGGACGCTCGTGACGATCAGAATCGGTGGTCGCGACATCGGTGACATCCTGATTGCCGAAAGGCTGGCCAGACCCTGGCCCGATGGCGAAGAATGGTGGTGCAACCCGTAGACGTTAGTTCCACGCCGTCGACCGCCTGGCGAGATCAAACTAACTCACTGTGCGCCCCTTCTCTGTCGTTTCGACGATGATCCGCTGATCCTGGAAGCAGCTTTTCAGCGCCCAGTGTGACCAAGGCTTTGCCGTGCGAGGTAGGCGCGACTTGATGGAGTAGCTGTTCATCGCACTTGCATTCCCGCCGCTCGGATTCGACAACTGGTGTACTCGGGGGAAAATGCCATGCAGCTTGAGCGTGCTCGCATCAGAAATTTCCGTTCACTTCGCGATGTCGAAGTCGTTTTTGGCGCACACACCGCATTGATCGGCGGCAATGGCGCAGGAAAGTCTTCAATCTTGAAGGCTATCGAGAAGTTCTACTCGACTACGAAAAACTGCGACGCTGACGATTTCTTTGGACGCGATCAAGGGCAGCCGATCGAGATTGAACTAACCTTTCACCAGCTTAGCGAGCAAGAAGCCGCAGCGTTCGAGGATCGGGTGCGGGATGGTAGGTTGGTCGTCACCCGCATTTTTGACGGAGGTCCATCAAGTGGACGCTATCATGGTGTCGTTCCACAGATTCCCGACTTCGTCGCTGTTCGGGCTCATTCCGCAGCCACACCCAAGCGCGCTGCTTATAATGCCCTGCGCGAGAATAACCCACTCTACGCCGACCTTCCCACTGCTGGCAGTGCGGCAGCGGTCGACCAGGCGATGCTAACCTGGGAGGCTGAGCATCCCGATCAGTTGGTGCTGCTGCCCGACGATGGTCAGTTTTTCGGATTCCAGAACAACAGCCGAGGCAAGCTCCAGCAGCACACGAGCTTCGTGTTCATTCCGGCGGTTCGCGACGCATCAGCGGACGCGGCGGACGGCAAGACGAGCGTCATCGGCAAACTACTCGAACTGCTAGTGCGCAGTCAGATCCTTCAGCGGCCGGACGTTCAAGCGTTCAAGGCGCAGTTGACCGAGGCCTACCAGGCCTTGGTATCCGCCGAAAATATGCCTGAACTCGGTGCGCTCGCTGGGACCCTCACCGCCGACCTGCGGGGTTTGTATCAAGATGCTGAAGTTTCGTTGGCCTGGCGCGAGGTCGGCGAGATGCCAGTCCCGTTGCCAATGGCGGATGTGTTTCTCAAGGACGAAGGCTTCGGTGGACCGGTGGACAGGCAAGGTCACGGCCTCCAGCGTGCCTTCATCTTTACACTTCTCCAGCATCTTGCGCGAACTGCCGTGCCGGAGGGCGACGAGGCACCCCCTGATAGTGACGTTGACGGCAGTGATGACGCGCCCGCTGCGGCTGCGGCTGCGGTCATGGCGCAGGCACCGACGCTTATCCTCGCAATTGAAGAACCCGAACTGTATCAGCATCCGACCAAACAGCGGCACTTCGCGGAAGTGCTGCGGGGCTTGAGTAGCGGTACGCTCCCTGGCGCGCAGGGCCACACACAGGTTATCTTCGGTTCGCACTCGCCAATGTTCATTTCGATGGGGAAGGCCGACGAGATCAGGCTTACCCGGCGCTCGCATTGTGACGACAGTGAATTCAAGCAATGCAGCCTGCAAGCGCTGGATCTCGGCACCGTTGCGCAGAAGCTCGAACGCGGCTGGAATAAGCCCGCTGGCACTTTCAGTGCACAGACTTTGATGCCGCGGTTGCACATTCTCGGTGCTGAATTGGCCGAAGGCTTTTTCGCCACCGGTGTGATTCTGGTTGAGGGCCGAAGCGATAAAGCGGCGCTCACCGCGACGGCGCGGATGCTCGGCGTGAATTTCGAGGCGGCCGGCATCGCCATCCTGTCAACCGAAGGCAAAGCCAATCTCGATCGTCCCTATGTGATTTTTCGCGAGCTGGGTATTCCAACCTTCATGCTATGGGATTGCGACCAGCAGTTACCCGAGGCTAAACGAACGCCGGCAACCGATCTTGCTTTGAGCAAGCTCGCTAAGCCGAACGATCAGATCGACGCCGCGCCCACTAGCGACCTCATCAGCGATTGTTACGCGCATTTCGAAAAGACATTGGAGCACAAGCTCAAGGAGGATCTCACGCCTGAAGTACACACGGCGTGCCTTGCTGCTGCCTGCGAACCCTTTGGTGTGCATCCGAGCAACGATGCGCAGAAGATACCGGAAATCGTCTATCAGACACTTCTCCGTGCTAAAGAACAGGGCCACGAGAGCGAGATGCTGAAGAGCCTCGTCCGTGCCATGTGGCGTTTCTTCCGCGATGAGGAAATCCCGGACCCGACGGAGGCGCAAGCTCCGGTAGCAGTGGGTGCGTGATCCATGTGTGGCACTGTAACGAGGAACTGATTCGTGGCGACGCTCAAGATCATCCATACGGCTGACTGGCAGCTCGGAAAGCCGTTCGGGCGCTTTCCGCAGGAGGTGCGTAGTGCGTTGGCTGAGGCTCGCCTCGATGCCATCGATCGCCTCGGTGCTGCGGCAATATCCAGCGGTGCCACGCACATCGTCGTCGCCGGTGATGTGTTCGACAACGTCGAACCCGGCGACCGCATCGTCACGCAGATGCTGTCACGTATGCAGCGGGCGTCGGTCACCTGGTGGCTGATGCCGGGCAACCACGATCATGCGCGAGCCGGTGGACTCTGGAGCAGGCTGCGCGGGCGTGCGCCTGCCTCAGTCCGGATCGTGGACACTCCCGAGCCTATTGAGATGGAGCAGGGTGCTTGGCTTCTGCCGGCGCCCCTGGAGCACCGGAAGACGGTGTCCGATCCTTCCGCGGCGATGGTCGATATGACGACGCCGCCGGGGGCACTCCGCATCGGTCTCGCACATGGCTCCATCACAGAGTTTGGCGCCACCGGAGAGAGCTCCAATCTGATCCCGCCGGATCGCGCCAAGTCCGCGGGCCTTGACTACCTCGCGCTCGGGGACTGGCATGGCTTTTTGACGGTTGGCGACCGGACCGCTTACAGCGGGACCCCTGAAATTGACCGGTTCGGGCGCGATGAGCCGGGCGGCTGCATCGGCGTGAGCCTGCGATCCAACGAAACGCCCGAGCTGCAGCGGATCGAGACCGGTCGATATCGCTGGATGTCGCGCCGCTGGAGTATGGAGAACATGGAAGACTTGGACCGTGAACTCGCCGCGCTCCGCAGCGAGGCGCGTTTGTCGGACGTGCTCCTTTCGCTCCATCTCGTCGGTGTGGTGAGTCTCGCCGACCGCGTCACGATGACGTCGGCCGTCCAGGACTGTCTGGCGCACGAACTGCGGCATTTGGAACTCGACGCGGATGGCCTGACCGCGCGTCCGACGGCAGAGGACGTCGCCCAAATCGATGTCCAAGGTGCGCTCGCCGGGGCGACTGCTACCCTACAGGCCAGGGCTACCGGATCGGGTTCCGATGCCCAGATCGCCGCCGCGGCGCTGGAGCGTCTCTATGTCGAGGCGATGCGATTCGATGCGGAGGTTGCGCGATGATCCTCAAATCCCTGGAGGTCGAGAACTTCCGCAAGTTCCGCGAACCGCTACGCATCGACGGCTTCACCGACGGTTTGAACATCGTAGTCGAGCCGAACGAGACGGGCAAATCTACCCTATTGGAGGCCCTGCGTGCGGCCTTCTTCATCCGCTACTCCGCCAAGACCGAACTCGTCCGTTCCTATGTCCCGACTGGTGATGACGTGGCGCCCCGTGTCACTGTCGGCTTCGGCCTCAACGGGCAGACTTGGAGGCTCGAGAAGCAGTTCATGAAGTCTCCCTCCGTGCGACTTACCGGCGCGAGCGGGCGACGAGAGAGCGATGCGGCCGAAGAAGCGCTGCAGGAGCTGCTCGGATTCGAGCGGGGCAACAACCGGGGCAGCGATCCCGAAACGCGCGGGCCCCTTGGCATGCTCTGGGTCGAGCAGGCGACGGCACTCTCCGTGGAGAGTCCAAACCGCATCGTGCGCGATACCGTTCGGGGAGTGCTCGAGGCGGAAGTCGGCGCGGTGACGGGTGGTCGACGCTTTGACGCGATCCGGGCCAGCATCGAAGCGGCATATTCAGCGCTGCGCACATCGGCGACGGGCAAGTCGCGCGGCGACTTAGCGGTGGCAGAGGCTCGCGTGTCCACGGCGACGGCTGCCCGCCAGGCGGCCGAGACCAACTTCCATGAATACGAGAACACTCTCACCGAGTTGGACGCGGCGAGGTCACGGCTTAGGATTATCGAGCGTGATCTCGTCGACCCAGAGGCGGCGGAGCAGCGAAAAAAGCTCGAGGCGGACCAGAAGGTCGCGGAGACCGCCTCTCTGCGGTCGACTGCGGCGGAGGCGCAATTCGGACGCGCCGACGAGGTCGCGAAGACGGCTTCGTCGAGGATCGAGCGATTGGACGCAGCCGAGGCTCGCGTCGGATCCGCCGGCACATACCTCGAAGAGAAGGCTCGTCTGCGGGACGAAGCCAAGGCTGAGGCTGCTCGTGCCGGTGAGGAGGAAAAATCACTCCGCGCCGCGCTCGACGAGGCTCGCGCGGAAAGGGAGAAACACGAGGAGGCACTGTCCTCCGCACGCGCGCGATTGCGCGGGTTCGCTAATGCCGCGGGCGCTCGTCGCGCGATCGATGCGCGAAAAGCTCTAGCCGAGCTAGAGGAGCGTGAGCGTGCGCTGGTTGATGACTCCGCCGGGGCCGTCGAAAGTGACGACCTTGAGGAGATTACCGAACTCGAGCTTGCCGCCATCCAGGCACGCGCCCGGTTCGAAGCAGGCGCTGTGAAGGTAGAAGTCGAACTCGGGGCGGGCGCATCTTTGAGGATTGACGGGTTGACGACCGACGTCACCAGCGTTGACGTCCTCAAGACCACCAAGTTCGAGTTGGGTGATGCGGGCAGCCTAGTCGTGCGCCCGCCGCAGGGTTCGGGTCAGTCCATTGAGGCCGATCTTGCAGCGGCGACGGAAGAACTCGCTTCCGCCTTGCGGTCGCTCGGCATCAAGTCGCATGCGGAGGGCGTGGCCCGGAACGAACGGGCCTCCGCTGCCAAGCGCGAGTTGAAGGCGCTCCGGACACAGATCGCCTCGGCATGTCCTGGAGATCCGACAATCGGGTTGGCGCCCGGGGCAGATGCCCTGCGCGCCTTCGTGGCCGAGCTGGGCGACATCGCCGACGTTGTCGCCCCAACCGACAATGTCGACACGCTGGAGAAGGCGGTGGTCGACGCCAAGCTCGCCGAGGCTGCCGCATCCGGAAAGCGCGAAGACGGGAGGACGGCTCTGTCGAAGGCGGAGAGTACGCTCGCAACGGCCGAAGCCGATTATTCCGCAGCCATCCGCGAATCCGAGGCTGCGGCTGAAGATCTCCGGAACCTCCTAGAGATCGGGGATCGGGAAACGCTCGAAGCGGCGCGCGGTGAGGCTCAGCGGGAGCGTGCCGCGAAGTTCGAAGCTCTCGAGAAGGCGCGCGAAAGCGCCACGTCTTTCGACGCCGACGCTATCCGACGCCGCATTGTGAACCTCGATCGTGCCGCCAGCCGGGCCGGCGAGGAACGACTTGAACTGACCGCCCGGATCGCGTCGCTCGAATCCACGATCGTTAGGGAAGGGACAAACGGGCCTGCCGGTCGCCTTGCCGAAACGCGGGAGGAAGAGGAGGCCGCGATCGCCGCTTGCGATCGTTTGCGGCATGAGGCCGACATGCTTGAGGTGCTCCGCGAGGCGCTGTCGGATGCCGCGAATGAAGCGTCGAGGACATTCCTCGCACCCGTCACGGCTCGGGCTAGTCGATACATCCAGCAGCTTCTTCCCGGATGTGATCTGTCATTCAACGAGGAGCTCGGGCTGACCGGCCTCACGAGGGCGGGGATCGATGAATCCTGTGGTGATCTCAGTCGAGGCACGCAGGAGCAGTTGGCGATATTGACTCGGCTCGCGTTTGCGGACCTCCTGCTCGAGGATGGAGCGCCGATCTCTCTGATCCTCGACGACCCTCTCGTCTATTCCGATGATGCCCGCTTGGAGACGATGACCGACATCCTGCAGGACGCTTCGAAGCGGATGCAGGTGATACTTCTCACGTGCCGGTCGAAGGCTTTTCGTCACGTCGAAGCCAATAGGATCACGCTGAGATGAGCAAACGGATGGATGCGGCGAACCGCTACAGGCTCGCCTTCACTGAAGCGGAGGAGGCGCTGGTCGCACGGATCGATTTGCGTTGATCGCATGCCAACCATGCCGAGGCCCGTGCTGCCTACCTCGCGAACCAAGCCGATCTTGGATATGTTGAGATCGCTGAGAGAGCGGGACGCCGTGCCTGCTCAACGGATCAGCTATTGGACCCAGATTATCAGCCTGGACGCTTGAAGGGCTCATATGAGCAGCCGTTCGAGCGCAATGATTGCCGGAGCGAGGAAATCTATACTGGCCTTCCCGCGAGGCGCTCGTCGAGAACCGGCTCGTCCCAGGTGCGCGTCACCCCGAGCCACTTGTCGATCACCGCCTGAAACTGGGGCTCTGCGAAACAGGTCTGGAACGTGTAGAGGCGATTGACCACTTGCCGCATCAGGTCGCGCATCTCCTCATCGTCGAACCGCGACACGCTTCCCCAGGGGATGTGGTTGCCGTCGGCGTCGATGACGAAGACATCGGAATAGTCACCGGTCTTCGTGACCGGGACCGGCCCCGCATGCAGGTCCTCCAGCATGCTGTTGCGGACGCAGATCATCGCCATCGCCTTGGCGAGCGTCGCCGCTAACTGTTCTTCTTCCTTCCGGCCCATTTTCGTCCTCCGGATCATTGTCAGAGGCCCGGCAACATGCCATCGGCGGCTGCGCTCGCTGGCGTCTCCGCGATCACCAGCCGCTCGTCGGGCAGCGGCCGTTGCAGGTCCTTCGCTTCCTTCCAGTCGGCGGTTAGCCAGGTCTCGACTTCGTCACGGCCCGTCAGGATGACGGGCATGGCCTTCGGATGGATCGGTTTCACCACGCCATTGGCCTCGGTCGTCAGGAAGGCGAACAGCTGATGATCGCCCGGACGCGGGGTCCGGTTCGATCCGCGGGTTCCGCGCCATGGCGTCCAGATTCCCGCGAAGAAGAACAGGGGCTGGGTCTCATCGAGGGCGAACCAGTGCAGCGGTTTGCGCTTCGTGACCGGATCGGGCTTTTGCCCATATTCGGAAAAGGCGGTGGCCGGGACCACGCTGCGATGCTCAACTCCGAGCCATTTGCGCCAATGGGGGCTGGCCGTGTTGCGGATATTGGTGACGCCGGTGTCCGGTGCATCGCGGGACTTCAGATATTCGATGGGCGTCGGCATGCCCCAGGTCAGCGAAGCCAGTTCCCGTCCGCCATCGGTGTTGCGCACCACCGGAGCCGGCCGGTCGGGATAGACGTCGATCGAAGGTTCGAGATTGCCGATGCTGTCATGGGTGGCGGCCACGAAATCCCTGATCGCCTGCTGATTGGTCGTAATGCGATACAGGTTGCACATCGCCCCACTACTCTCCTTGCGAATACTTTACGCCACCATAGGGCATCGCGCGCCGTCGATCACTTCCGGGATGGCCGAGATTGACTCTCGACCCACAAGAGAACAAATAAAGAACATAGCAACAGAATCGACCAGTGCAAAGCCCCGGAGACGCCATCCTCATATGCCCAGCCGTGCCGACAGCCCAGCCATTGCCGAACTTCGGGCGCGCATCGCGCGGCTCGAAGGCGATGGCGTGCGTCCGCACGAGGTGCTGCCCTTCGGGATCGCGCCGCTGGATCGCAAGCTGCCCGGTGGCGGACTGGCGCTCGGATGCCTCCATGAAGTCGCCGGAGGCGGCAACGGGGCGGTGGATGGCGCGGCTGCCGCCTGTTTCACCGCCGGGATCGCCGCCCGCACCGCCGGCCAGGTGCTCTGGTGCGTGGCGCTCCAGGATCTCTTCGCACCGGGGCTGGAGCAGGCCGGATTGCCGCCCGGCCGGGTGATCTTCGTCGAAGCCGGGGACGACAAGGCGACTCTCGCCTGTATGGAGGAAGGGCTGCGGCATGGCGGGCTGGGGGCGGTCGTCGGTGACGTCGCGCGCCTGCCGATGCCCGCCTCGCGGCGGCTGCATCTGGCCGCGAAAGGTTCGGCGACGATCTGCATCGCGTTGCGCCGCTGGCGGCGGCAGGCGGAGGCGAGCGATTTCGGGCAGCCGACGGCGGCGATGACCCGCTGGCGGATCTCGGCGCTGCCGTCCGCGCCCCTTCCGGTTCCCGGTGTTGGACGGCCGCGCTGGCTCGTTGAGTTGATCCGGGCGCGGGCGGGCGAATGTCTCGATATCGAACTGGAGGCGTGCGATGGCTCGGGTCATCTCTGTCTTCCTGCCGAACTGGCCGACAGACCGGTTGCGGCGGAAGGCGGGCGACGCAGCGCCGCCCGGTGAGGCGCCGCTGGTCATCGCCGGAAAGGAGAAGAACCGCCGGGTGGTGACGGCGGCCGATCCGGCCGCGCAGGCGCTCGGCCTGCGCGCCGGAATGCCTGTCACCAAGGCCCAGGCGATGGTGCCCGGCCTCCACATCGAGCCCGCCGACCCGCGGGCCGACCTGGACAGCCTCGAACGCCTCGCGCTCTGGGTGCTGCAACGCTTCTCACCTATCGTCGCCGCCGACGCGCCGGACGGGATCGTCATCGACGCGACCGGCGCCGACCATCTGCATGGCGGTGAGGCGGCCATGCTGGAGGTGCTGACCGGTCGGCTTGTCATGTCCGGCGTCACCGCCCGCGCCGCCATTGCCGATAGCTGGGGCGCGGCCCATGCGCTGGCGCGCTACGCGGCCGATCCGCTGTTTGTCGCCCCTCCCGGCGAAACCGTCCCGGTCCTCGCGCCGCTGCCGCTGCAAGCACTGCGCCTGCCGCCCGCGATCGCGGTGGGGTTGAATGACCTGGGCTTTGTCCGCATCGGCGACCTGATCGGGCAGCCCCGTGCGCCCCTGACCCGGCGCTTCGGCCCGGAGCTCTGCCGGCGTCTCGATCAGGCCCTGGGTGCGGTCGCCGAACCCATCGAGCCGATCCGACTGGAGGAGCTGGTCTCCGTCCGCCGCGTCTTCGCCGAACCCATAGGCGCCGCCGAGACCATCGCGCGCTATATTCGCAAGCTGGTCATGGCGCTCTGCGAGGCGCTCGAAGGGCGGGGTCTTGGCGCGCGCCGTCTCGACCTGCTCTGCTACCGCGTCGACAACCGGGTCGAGACGGTGCGCATCGGTCTGGCCATGCCGGTGCGGAATCCCGCGCGCCTGACCCGGCTTCTCTGCGACAAGATCGAGACGATCGCGCCAGGCTTCGGCGTCGAGATCATGTCGCTGACCGCCACCCTGGCCGAACCGCTGGCCCTGAAACAGGCGGCCAGCAGCCTGATCGAAGAGGGGGTGCCGGATCTCTCCGGCCTGATCGACACGCTGGCGAACCGGGTCGGCGCGCGGGCGGTCTATCGCTTCGCCCCGGTGGCGAGCGATGTGCCCGAACGCTCGGTCCGCCGCCTGCCGGCGCTTGCCGAGGATACGGGCGCAGGCTGGCCGGACCATTGGCCGCGCCCCTCGCGGCTGCTCTCCCAGCCGGAGCCGATCGAGACCATGGCGCTGCTGCCGGACCATCCTCCGAACTGGTTCTCCTGGAAGGGCGTGCGCCGCCGTGTTCGCCGGGCCGACGGCCCCGAGCGCATCTTCGGGGAATGGTGGAAACGCGATGCCGAGCTCATCGCTGTGCGGGACTATTTCCGGGTCGAGGACGATGCCGGCGAACGCTTCTGGATCTTCCGCTCCGGCGATGGCGAGGATGCGGCCACCGGCTCGCATCGCTGGTTCCTGCACGGGATATTCGGATGAGCGCGCCCGCTTACGCCGAATTGCAGGTGACGTCGCATTTCTCCTTCCTGCGCGGCGCGTCCTCGGCCGAGGAGCTGTTCGCCGCGGCGGCCGCGATGGGGATCGAGGCGCTCGCCGTGACCGATCGCAACACGCTGGCCGGCATCGTGCGCGCCCATGAGGCGGCGAAGGAGGCGGGGGTGCGGCTGATCGTCGGCTGCCGCCTCGATCTTGCCTGCGGCATGTCGGTGCTGGTCTATCCGACCGACCGGGCGGCCTATTCACGGCTTTGCCGATTGCTGTCGCTGGGCAAGGGGAGGGCGGGCAAGGCGCGCTGTCATCTCGAATGGGACGATCTGGTCGCCTATGGCGAGGGGTTGATCGTGGTCCTGGCGCCGGACCTCGCCGACGAGACCTGCGGTCTGCGGCTGCGGCGCCTGCGCGATGCCTTTGGCGATCGCGCCTATCTCGGCCTGACGCTGCGCCGGCGGCCCAATGACCAGATGCGCCTCTGGGAGCTGTCGACGCTCGCTGCGGGCCTAGGTGTGCCCACCGTCGTGACCAATGACGTGCTCTTCCATGAGCCCGGACGCCGCATCCTGCAGGATGTCGTCACCGCGATCCGGCACAATCTCACCGTCGATGCGCTCGGCACCCGGCGCGATCGCCATGCCGACCGCTATCTGAAGCCGCCTGCCGAAATGCACCGGCTCTTCGCGCGCTGGCCCGAGGCTTTGGCCCGGACGCGTGAGATCGCGGATCGCTGCCGCTTCTCGCTCGACGAGCTGCGCTATCAATATCCCGAAGAGCGCGACGATCCGGCGCTGACCCCGCAGGAGACCCTGGAGCGGCTGACCTGGGAGGGCGCGGCGAGCCGCTATCCCGAGGGTGTCCCCGACGAGGTGACAGCGGCGCTGAAGCATGAGCTGGCCCTGATCGGCAAGCTCGACTACGCGCCCTACTTCCTGACGGTGAACAGCATTGTCCGCTTCGCCCGGTCGCGCGGCATCCTCTGCCAGGGGCGCGGATCGGCCGCGAACTCGGCCGTCTGCTATGTGCTCGGTATCACCGCGATCGATCCCGGCCGCAACGATCTCCTCTTCGAGCGTTTCGTCTCCGAGGAGCGCCGGGAGCCGCCGGACATCGACGTGGATTTCGAGCATGAGCGGCGCGAGGAGGTGATCCAGTGGGTCTATGAGCATTACGGCCGCGAGCGCGCCGCGCTAACCGCCACCGTCATCCGCTACCGCTCCAAGGGCGCGCTGCGGGACGTCGGCAAGGCCCTGGGGCTTCCCGAAGACCTGATCCAGACGCTGTCCGGCCAGCTCTGGGGCTGGTCCGAGGCCGGTGTGACCGAGCAGCAGCTCCGCGATCTCAATCTCAACCCGCAAGATCGCCGATTGCGCCTGACGCTCGAACTGGCCGCACAGCTTCGCGGCGCGCCGCGGCATCTGTCGCAGCATCCGGGCGGTTTCGTGCTGACCCACGACCGGCTCGACGATCTCGTCCCCATCGAGCCCGCGGCGATGGAGGGGCGCCAGATCATCGAATGGGACAAGGACGATATCGACGCGCTGCGCTTCATGAAGGTCGATGTCCTGGCGCTCGGCATGCTGAGCTGCATGCGCCGGGGGCTGGACCTGCTGGCCGAGCACAAGGATATCCGCCTCGATCTGGCGTCGATCCCGGCCGAGGATCCGCGCACCTATGCGATGATCCGCAAGGCCGACACACTCGGCACCTTCCAGATCGAGAGCCGGGCGCAGATGTCCATGCTGCCGCGCCTGAAGCCCCGGACCTATTACGACCTGGTGGTGCAGGTCGCGATCGTGCGGCCGGGGCCGATCCAGGGCGATATGGTTCATCCCTATCTGCGCCGGCGCGAGGGTCTGGAAGAGGTCGACTATCCCCGGCCCGAGCTGGAGAAGGTGCTGGGCAAGACGCTCGGCGTGCCGCTGTTCCAGGAACAGGCGATGCGCGTTGCCATCGAATGCGCGGGCTTCACCGCTGGCGAGGCCGATCTCCTGCGCAAGAGCATGGCGACCTTCAAGCATACCGGCGGGGTCTCGAAGTTCCGCGACCGGCTGATCTCGGGGATGATCGAGCGTGGCTACGAGCAGGACTTCGCGGAGCGGACCTTCCAGCAGCTCGAAGGCTTCGGCTCCTATGGTTTTCCGGAAAGCCATGCGGCGAGCTTTGCGCTGATCGCCTATGCCTCGGCCTGGCTCAAATGCTGGCACCCGGATGTCTTCTGCGCTGCGCTCCTCAACGCCCAGCCCATGGGCTTTTATGCGCCGGCCCAGATTGTGCGCGACGCGCGCGAGCATGAAGTGGAGGTCCGCCCGGTCTGCATCAATGCCTCCCGCTGGGACTGCACGCTGGAGCCGACCGGAGACGAAAGCCGATTCGCCGTCCGCCTCGGGCTGCGGATGGTCAAGGGTCTCGCCAATGCCCATGCCGCCGCCATCGTCGCGGCCCAGGGCGATGAGATGTTCACCTCGGTCGACGATCTCTGGCGGCGGGCGGGTGTACCCGTGGCGGCGCTCGATCAGATCGCGGCGGCCGACGGATTCCGCCCGGCGTTCGGTCTGGCCCGGCGCGAGGCGCAATGGGCCATCAAGGGGCTGCGCGACGAGGAACTGCCGCTCTTCGCCGCCGCCTCGGAGCGCGAGGGACGGACCGTTCCGGAACTCGACGAGCCGGCGATCGCGCTCAGAGCGATGCCTGCTGGCCGCGAGGTGGTCGAGGATTATGGGCATATCGGCCTGTCGCTGCGTCGCCATCCGGTCTCCTTCCTGCGCGAGGACCTGGCGAGGCGCCGGATCGTCACCTGCGCCGAGGCGATGGCGGCCCGTGATCAGCGCTGGCTGGAGGCTGCCGGGATCGTGCTGGTGCGCCAACGCCCCGGTTCGGCCAATGGCGTCATGTTCATCACGCTCGAGGACGAGACCGGCATCGCCAATCTCGTCGTCTGGCAGAAGATTTTCGAGCGCTATCGCCGGGTCATTCTCTCATCGAGCATGATCGCCGTGCGGGGCCGCGTTCAGCGCGAGGGCGAGGTCGTGCATCTCGTCGCCCATCGGATCGTCGATCTGTCGCGGGATCTGGCGACTGTCGTGCAGCGCGAGGTGGCGACGGACGGGCAGCAGGGGCCGGGGGCCGGCGGTATCAGGGTGAAGGCGCGGGATTTTCGGTAAAGCCGGTGGCTTTGACAGAAGGCGGTATCGGTTCGAACCAACGAATCGGCCTGCCTCTCGGGGGTCACAAATCTTCTGGCCGGATCGACCATTCTGCGATTTCTCTATCGATCAATCGCCATTGCTCTAAAAGGTCGGCAAGGTCGGCGCTGTCTACGACCGCATGATCGAGGCCCTCGAATTGGTCACCGAGATATGTGGCGAGGCCCGCACCGCCTTCGTTGGCGAACCACACTCCGACCAGATCCGCGATTTCCTTCAACTGCCTGAGAGTCTTTTCGGCATCGCGAATGTCGAAATCACCAAGCTCCCTGTCCTGCCGACTTTGCTTGTTCCCGGCATGAGCAACATGCGAGTTAACGTGCTCGGCAATTCGATCAAGGCTGGCGAGCCGAGTTTCGATCTTCTCCAATACCGTGGCTGAGATCAGATCGCTCGGGTTACGCCCTGATGGAGACACGCCGCTCAAAACATCGAAATGCCGATGCGCGGCCTGACTTTTCATGAGCTCTGGATCACCCCACACCGGACGCCCATTCGCGGCGACGAGGTGGTCATGTTGTTCTTGATGCAGGCGATCGAGATCGTATTGCGCGTCAAGCACTTTCTCGACGTAGATTCTCCTGGTCAACCAGTTTTGGCTCGCTTTCACGTCGTTGACGACAGATCGGATCGAGTAAACTCCCTTGGGGCCATTGATCGGGGCCTTATCGAGAAGTCGGCGAGTGCCGAGAAGCAGGCTTGACCAGTACCCCTCGGAAACGAGATTGAACATCATCTGGTTAAGCGGGGGTCTCGAGCCTCTCTTCTCATTTGCAAGACGGACGATCCGAACCGTCGTGCGAAAGGCGGCGTAGTTCCAGAGCAGATCCTGAATGGTTCTGTGGATGCCCGTTGTCTCGTCGCGAAAAGCATCCCGCCACGTGGCGATGTGCTGGTCATGCTGCGTCATTAGTTTTCCAAGCCTGAGCGCCAAACTCACCTCATCATACCGGCAGACGCCAACACCGGCGACGGCTATTCGCTTCTGATTCTTCATTCGCGCGGGCTCTTTTTATTGTTCCCGCGAATAAACGCGCATCTTGCCGTGGGCCTGACGGGGGAAGGCCTTCCCCCTGGCCGGCACTATCGTTGCCGGCGCACCCCCTTCAGCGGGGAGACCCCGCAACGCCCCCTGAGAGGGAGAGTGCGGACGGGTTTTCCGTGACGGGTTGAGTGCTGGAGGAGTGGCCTCCGGCGCCCGTCGCGGAGATCATCCCGATGGCCAGACAGGACCGCGCTCGCCCAGGCGGCGCCCGCAGCAATCTCTATGACGACATCACCGACAAGATCATCGCCGAGCTGGAGGAAGGACGGCTTCCCTGGGTCCAGCCTTGGGGGACTGCGGCGAAAGCGCCGCTTGCCATGCCGCGAAACGCCGCGACCTCGCGGCAGTATTCCGGGATCAATGTGCTGATCCTCTGGGGTGCCGTGGTCCAGAACGGCTATCCGACCCAGCATTGGCTCACCTATCGCCAGGCGGCAGCCCTCGGCGGCAATGTCCGTAAGGGCGAGCACGGCACGACGGTCGTCTATGCCGACCGCTTCACCCCGGAAGACGAGAAGCGCCGAGCCCGCGAGACCGGTGAAGAACCGGGACGCGTCCCGTTCCTGAAGCGTTTCACCGTGTTCAACGCGGCGCAATGCGAAGGCTTGCCCGAGGACATCGCTGTCGAGGCACCACCACCACCGCCAGGCATGATCGAGCCGAGGGTCGAGGCGCTGATCTGTGCCACTGGTATCGATTTCCGCATCGGCGGGGATCGCGCCTTCTATGTTCCGGCGCTCGACTATGTCCAGGTGCCGCCACCGGCCGCCTATTTCGAACCGATCAACTGGCACAGGACGGCGCTCCACGAGATGGGTCACGCCACAGGCCATGCCTCGCGCCTGGGGCGGGATTTTTCGGGCAGTTTCGGCACGAAGAAATACGCCTTCGAGGAGCTGGTGGCTGAGATGAACGCGGCCTTCTGCTGCGCCTCGCTCGGCATCGTGCCGACCGTGCGCCATGCCGACTACATCGGCTCCTGGCTGGAGGTGCTGCGCGAGGATAACCGCGCCATTGTCCGCGCGGCCTCACAGGCCAGTAAGGCGGCCGACTGGCTGCTGGCGCATCTGCCGGCCGAAGATGCCGGGGAACCGGATCCGGCTGCAATCGACGAGAGGGTCGCGGCATGATCCTCCTGACCGGAACACAGCGTGACCGGCTTCTGGCCAATGGATGCCAGCGCGGCGGGGATCACATCCCCGTCGTGAAATTCTTCAACCCCTTCGGCGCGGGCGTCTGGCTCGCCACCGAGCTGGATCAGGGCGGCGACATCATGTTCGGCCTGGCCGATATCGGCTACCCCGAACTCGGCTCGTGGAGCCTGGAAGAGCTGCGTGGGGTCCGGTTGCCCTTCGGCATGGGGATCGAGCGGGATCTGCTCTTCACCGGGGATTTCCCGATCTCGGTCTGGGCGGAGGCTGCGTGGGAAACCGGCAGCATCCAGGCGGCGGAACGAGCCCTCTACCGCGCCGGTGCGGCATTCACCCGCACATCCACAGATACGGAAAGCCGGGAATCCTGATTTCCGGTTGCCGGCTTTGTGGCCTGGCGTCGCACTCTTCAGAGGAAGAGGGCGGCGCTTCGCTTCGTGACGGGTTGGAGGTCGAGAGAGTGGCTCCCGGCCGCCCGTGGCGGAGAAATCACCATGGCCAAAGCTGCCAGGAAGAAGCCCGTCGCCCCGATGATCGTCTTTTCACGGGCGCGCGACATTCCGTTCAACCGGATCAGGCTGTCGGACAGCAATGTTCGCGAGGCTGACGTCGAGGCGGGTCTGGACGAACTTACCCATGACATCGACCGGCGCGAGGATCTCGTGCAGGGCCTCAACGTTCGCGCCATCCTCGACGCGGACGGCGTTGAGACCGGCGATTTCGAGACCCCGGCCGGCGGCCGCCGCTACAGGTCCATCGCGCGCCTCGTCGAAGCCGGTCGCTTCCCGGCCGATGGCCTCGTCCCCTGCATCGTCAAGAAGGCCGATGCCAAGACCTCGGCAGTCGACGACTCGCTGGCCGAGAACCTGCTGCGCCTCGCCCTGCATCCGCTCGACCAGTTCAAGGCGTTCAAGCGGATGTTCGACATGGGCATGTCGAAGGAGGAGATCGCCGACGCCTGGCGGACCACGCCGCGCTACATCATGCAGCGCCTTCGTCTCGCGACGGTCGCGCCGGCGCTGCACGACGCCTATGCGCGGAATGAGATGACGCTGGCGATGCTGGAAGCCTTCACCGTCAATCCCGACCACGAGCGCCAGCAGCAGGTCTGGGAGCGGATCAGCACGTCGTGGCAGAAAGAGCCCTGGCACATCCGCAGCCTGCTGACCGAGACCACGGTTCCGGCTGCCGACAAGCGCGCCCGCTTCATCGGCATCGACGCCTATGAGGCGGCGGGCGGCCCGGTGCTGCGCGATCTCTTCTCCGACGAGAACGGCGGTTGGTTGCAGGACGTCACGCTGCTCGACCGCCTGGTTGACGATAAGCTGCGCACTGTCGCCGACGAGATCGCCGGACAGGGCTGGAAGTGGATCGACGCGGCAGTCGAACTTCCCTACGGCTACGCCAACGGCCTGCGCAGGCTGGTCGGTGTGACCCAGGAGCTGACCGACGAGGAGCGCACCGCCCGCGAGGCGCTGCGCGACGAGTATGACGAACTCGAAGCGCAGTATGCAGAAGCCGACGACCTGCCCGATGAGATCGACCAGCGGCTCGGGGAGATCGAAGCCGAGTTGGAAGGCTTCGAGAACCGGCCCGTCACCTTCGCGCCGGAAGACATCGCCCGTGCCGGTGTTTTCGTCAGCATCGACCGCGATGGCGAGTTGATCGTCAGTCCCGGTTATGTCCGCCCCGAGGACGAACAACCCGAGAGCGTCGATGGTGAGGATGCGGGCGAAGGTGCCGACCCGTCCGATCCCGATGCGGTGCAGCGCGCGGTTATCACCGTCGGCGGCGAGCCGGTCCCGGACGGCGATGAAGAGGAGGACGATGCCGTCAAGCCGCTGCCCGAGCGGCTGGTGACCGACCTGACCGCCTGGCGGACGCTGGCGTTGCGCAATGCGCTTGCCGAGAATCCGCGCGTCGCCATGACGGCGCTGCTGCACAAGCTGGTTCTCGATACTTTCGAGCGCACCGCCACCTCGGGAACCAGCCTCTATGCCGCCGTGCGTCACATCTATCTTCCCACGGATGCGACCGGGCTCGCTGACAGCGCCGCCGCGAAGATGATCGACGAGCGCGCGGACGCCTGGCGGGGCGACATCCCCGCTGGCGATGACGACCGGCTCTGGGACTGGATCGACGGTCTCGACGATGCCAGCCGCCTGGCGCTGCTCGCCCATTGCGTCAGTTTCGGGGTCAACGCGCTTTACGAGCGGCCCAACCCCTATTCGGGGAATGGCATCTCGCAGCACGGTCTCGACCGCCGCATGGCCGAGGCCGAACGGCTGGCACAGGCCACCGGCCTCGATCTCGTCGAAGCGGGCTGGAGGCCCACGGTCGAGAACTACCTGGGTCGCGTGACCAAGACCCGCATCATCGAGGCGGTGCGCGAGGGCGCCGGCGATCGCGCGGCCGATCTCATCGCGCATCTCAAGAAGGGCGATATGGCGAAGGAGGCCGAACGGCTCCTGGCCGATACCGGCTGGCTGCCGGAGCCGCTGCGCCCCGCCATCGAGGCGCAGGCCGTGGATGGCGCGACCGATCAGGACGAGGACAGCGTGGCGCTGCCCGACTTCCTCGCCGGTGGCCATGAGGACACGGCCGAGGCCGCCGACGATCCAGAGGCCCTCGTCGCCGCCGAGTGACGCGCAGCAGCGGGGCGGCCTCCGCCGCCCCGCATTCCATCCCTTCCATCTGAAGGCCCGGCATCTCGCCGGGCCGCTTTCGTTTCAGGAGCAAGATCATGTCCGCTTCCCTCATTTTCGACATTGCGCCTCTCGGCTCGCTCGTGGCCTATAGCGACGGCCAGCCGAAACCGCCCGCACGTTTCACCAAGAAGCTCGCCGCGTGGAAATCCCGCAACGGGGCCGGTCGCCTCGTGCGCAAGGAACCGGGCCGCGAGCGCCCGACCTACACGACGCCGCCGTCCTTCACCCTGCATGAGGGTGATTTCGGCGAAGGCGGCATCATCCTCATCACCATCATGCGCAGCTACGGCATCGACAGCGATCTGAGCTTCCGGGTTGTCGAACGCCCGAAGATCGGTCAGGTCCGTGTTGTGCAGGATGTCGGAGAGAACGTCGAATTGCTGCACCTCGCGGAGAACCACGAGGCGGCCGAACTCTGGCTAGCCAGGAACGGCTACAGCCGCGCGCGCCTCGAGGAGATCACCGCCGACGAGGCAGGCGCCGATGCCGTCGAGGGTCGAGCTGCCGCGTGACCATCGCCGATCCCGTTCATCCGGCCCGCTTGTCCCGTGACGGCGGGCCTTCTTCGTTTCAGGAGAACACAATGGCCATTCCCGATCCCGTTCGAACGAACTTCGACACTCTGCTTCGTGCTGCCGATGACGGCAATCTCGCCCTTATGGAATGCCTCGACGCCGCGACCCGTGAGACACGCTATGTCCTGTGCGCGGTCGGCCGCGACGGGGGTGATTACGTCTTCACGCCGTTCGGCCATCTCGCAAGCGGCAACCCCTATGACGCCTATCTGCCGCCGGATCCCGACGATCCTGCCGGCTTTGTCGAGAAGGCCGAAGATGGGGGCGCATCATGATGACGGTCGATGAAATCTTCGCCGATGACCGCCGCAATCCGCCATCGGAGCGCTCGCTTCCCTGGGAGGAAACCCGCAACGGCGTCACCGTCATCGTGGAACCGAAACCGCATTGGGCCGAGGACATGCGCGCCTTCCGGCTCGATGCCCGCGAATACTGCCGCTATGCCGACTGGACGGCCCATGGCGCCCGGACGCGCTTTTTCGGTCATATCGACACCTCCGGCGACGATGTGATGATGAAGGCCCGCGCCATGATCGCCCGCGAAATCGCCGATGGGTTCTGGGACTGACCGGCCCTGAAAGCCGAACCTTGCACACGGGGCTATCGGGTATCGCTGCACAAGCAGCGATGGATCGAGTTCGAGCTTCACCATTGCGCCAACTCCTTGGTGTTGTGGGGGTAACGGGTTCCGTCCCCGGCCTGAAACACACCCTGAATATCCGCCGGCAACGAGGCTGGCGCAGCAAAGCATCTGCGACGGGTTTCCGGCACCGGCTCGACGCAAAGCACCATCCCCCGCTTCCATTCGCTAACCTTGGTCCGACCGTCTCTTTGCATTCAACCCCGGTGGGGTCGGCTTACGCGCGCGTGCCGCCCTCGGGGATTCGGAAAGAATCCGAACGCCCGAGGGTGATTGCAGATCCGGTCAGACACTTCGGGCGCCTGTCGCGCGGGGGATGGTCCCCCGCCTCCAAAGACAGGAGCCGGAACCCATGTCCTACGCAGATGCCACCGCTTTCGCCGCCAGCCTCGCCACCACGCTGATGGTCGTGATCGTCGTGTTCCAGGCCGGGGACGGCACCCACGGCGCCATGCCCGCCGACGAGTTCGACGGCGACGAAGAGATGGTGAAGCTCGAACTCGATCCCTTCGGCTGAGGCGCGAAAGCGCCTCCGCCCGACGGCCCGGCCCGCGTCAGGCGCAGCCGGGCCTTGTGCCATGCGCAGGCTGCGCATCGCCAGCGGCGGTGCCGAGGCCTCGCCTCGGCTCTGGAAAGGGAGAGTTGGGCCGGGATCGGGGCGAGCCTGGCGGAAGGAGAGGAGAGCGCCGCCGGGCCATATCATCCCGCTCTCCTGGAGGATCATCCAATGACCGATACCGACAAACCAGCCACGCCGGAATTCGACATGGCCGCCAGCGTCGCGCGCTTCTTCGCCGAGCGCGATGAGCGCAACCGTCGCGCTGAAGCGGTCCGTCCCGACAACAAGACGGCGCTGTTCGATGCGCTGGCCGCCGCAGGCATCACTCTCGTGACCGTCACCTTCGACGGTTCTGGCGACAGCGGCCAGATCGAGGACATCACCGCGCAATCGGACGACCGGACCGTGGACCTGCCGCAGGGCGAGATCACCATTGCCACGGTGGCATGGGGAACCGACAAGGTGACCGCAATCTCAATGGGCGTTGAGGCGGCCATCGAACAGCTCGCCTATGACTTCCTCTCGGAAACCCATGGCGGCTGGGAGAACAATGATGGCGCCTATGGCGAGTTCAGCTTCGATGTGGCGGCGCGCACCATCACGCTCGACTACAACGAGCGCTACACCGCCACCGAATTCTACAGTCACGAGTTCTGAGGGGGTGGAAATGGCACATCCCTATCATCATGCGCTCTCGTCGGTGAAGAAATGGGGCGGCACGGTCGAGGATTACTTGCCCATCCATAGCTGGTTCGATGCCAGCAAGGAGATCCTGGCCGATTTTCGTCATCGCGCGCTTCGCCACCATGCCGAGGGCATCTTCATGGCCGAGACCATTTTCGGGGCGACGATCACCCTGTCCACCGGCAGGGTGATCCCGGCCCGATGGGTCGGGGAGCAGCATGTCCGCGAGGATCTGGGCCGTATCCCGTCCTTCGCCGATTGGGCGCGGGCAATCCACCCGGCGCCTTGGATGGGGCGGACGCAGCGGATCGAGGCGGAGGTCGATCCGCATTGCGTCAATGGCCGACTTCAGGAAGAAGTCTGAGCAGTCGCGTCAGCCTCCCCCTTATGAAAGCCTCTTGCCATGCTCAGCCATATCGTCATCTCCGTCCTGCTCTGCACGGCTTCCTGCGAACCGGCGGAAATCCGCGTCTGGGACGGTGACTCGATCCGGCTGGGTATGGGACAGCAGTCCGAAGCTGTTCGGATATTCAACATCGACGCTCCCGAAATGGAGGGCCGCTGCATCCATGAAACCGACCTTGCCCGGCAAGCGAAGATCAGGCTGGCGGAAATCCTGCAAGGTCGGCGGGTCGAAATCCTGCGTCAGGGGACCGACCGCTATGGCCGGACCCTGGCGGCGATACGCGTCGAAGGCCGCGATGTCGGCGATATTCTCGTCGATGAAGGGCTGGCGAGAACCTGGGCCGGGCGGCGTGAGCCCTGGTGCTGATCGCCGGATCGTCCCGCCGAGGTGCGGGACGATCCACCGTCGGGACGGGAGAGTAAGAGTGCGGGCCGGTTGGCCGTGACGGATTGTGAGGCGGGAGAGGGGCTTCCGCCGTCCGTCGCGGAGCATTCCCCATGAGCCTTTCCCACCACACCACTTTCGCCTCGATCGGCGAAATTGTCGCGCGACAGATCCTGCCCCGGCTGCGTCATGCCCAGAAGCTGCCGCTGCGCATCTCCTGCATCGGTATCGCCAGCGATGACGAAAGCGATGACGTCGGCGGCTTCGAGCGCACGCTCGTCATCGGCCAGTGCCAATCCCCCGAAGAGGCGTTGATCATCGCCAGCCAGCGCGTTGCGCGCGGTGATTTCCGCGTTGGACAGGGCGATGCGCTGCGCTTTCGCCCCCGCGTCATGGTCATTCAGGACAACGAACTGGGCCTTGTCCTTGCCGGTGAGGTCCGGGCCGGGATCGTGCTCTGGCAGCATCCGGTCGCCTCCGACGCCGAGGCTCGCCGCACCGTCACGGAGGCCAGCCGTCTGCGGGGCATGGCCTTCACGGCATCCGGGCGCGGCGATGCGGTATCGGCTCGTGATCTCCGCCACCGCGCCAGCCTGCTCGAGGCGCGGCTGGTCGATCCCTTCTGGCGCGAGACGACTGCCGATCTGCTGCGGCTGCCACAAGCTGCCTGACCTGTCGCCCCTTTCCATCCACTAGGCCCGGCCCCGCGCCGGGCCTTCTCGTTTCAGGAGCCTGACATGGCCGACTACTTCACCCATTTCTCCTGCCTGCTCGACGTGGGCAGCCCCGAGAACGCCGCCCGCGCGCTTGATCTCTACAACGCGCTGGCGCGCGAAAACGCCGCCGAAGATCCGCCCTCGGACGGCTTCATGCTTTCGATCCAGCCCGAACATGGCGGCACCCAGCTCTGGATGCGCGATGACGGCACCGGCGATCCCGAGCATGTCATCCAGTTCGTCAAACGCTGTGCCGCCGCGTTCGGCCTGACCGGGCTATGGGGGATGCAATACGCCAATACCTGCTCACGTCCGAGAATCGACGGGTTCGGGGGCGGCGCGCATGTCCTCGACCTCGCCACCGGCGAGACGGTGGACTGGATCTACACCGACGGTTGGCTTTCCACCGTTCTGGACGGGGGCGACCCCAATGCCTGACGTCATCGAAACCACGGTCTATCGGCTCGACGAGCTTTCCGAAGCCGCGAAAGACAATGCCCGCGCCTGGTATCGCGAGGGCGGCTTCGACTACGATTGGTACGATGCCGTCTATGAGGATTTCCGGCGGATCGCGGACATCCTCGGCATCCGCATCAAGAGCCGCACCGTCCGCCTCATGGGCGGCGGCGTGCGACAAGAGCCTTGCATCTGGTTTACGGGCTTCTGGTCGCAGGGCGATGGCGCCGCGTTCGAAGGCCACTATTCCTATCGCAAAGGCACGGCGGCGGAAATCCGTACCTATGCGCCGAAGGATGTGGAGCTGCACCGCATCGCGGATGCCCTGCACCAGGCGCAACGCCGCAACTTCTACCAGTTGACCGCCGAGGCGACCCATCGGGGGCGATACTATCACGAATACTGCATGGCGATCTCGGTCACCCGCGACAGCCCGACCTGGCAGGACATGACCGCCGATGCCGAGGAGACCGTCATGGAGGCATTGCGCGATCTCGCCCGTTGGCTTTATCGCCAGCTTGAGCGCGAATACGACTACCTGACTTCGGATGAGGCGGTCGATGAGGCCATCGTTGCCAACGAATACAGCTTCACAGTTGATGGAAAGCGCTTCGGCTGAAACCCTTCTGCGCTGCCTCACAGAACCGACAGCAGGTCCGTCCGTGAGAAGTCGTCGCCGACGAAGAGCAACGGGCAGCCGCGTTCGCTGGCGACCTCATAGGCGAAGCAATCCCCGTAGTTGAGTCCGGCGGGATGAACGCCCTTGCCCCAGCGGGCATAGGCTTCGGCGATCCTGCGTGCCGAGGCTTCAGTGACGGAGACCACCTCGAACCCAAGGCCCTCGACCAGGGCGGCGATCTCTTCACCGACATTGCGCCGCCCGGCGACGATCAGCGCCTCGGCCACTGTTCCGGCCGAGATCAGCAGGCCGTCTGCCGCCTCGATCGCCACCATGCAGGTCTCGGCCTGCGGCTCGTCCAGCACGATGGCCATCAGCGCCGAGGTATCGACGGCGATCATGCCGGCATCCCGTCATCCCCGTAGAGGAAATCCTGGCTGCGCGCGGCAGCCGCGCCGGGCAATGCCTTGCCCCGCGCCGTGGCCCGGACCCGCTCCATCAGCGCGCGCCGGCCTTTCGGGGTCGCCACCACGGCAACCGGCACGAGGCGGGCGACCTCGTGGCCCCGCCGCGTCAGGATCACCTCGTCGCCGGCTTCGGCCCGCTTCACCAGTTCGGTGAGCTGCCCCTTCGCCTCGGTGACAGAAACCCTCATCGCATATCACTCCAGATGTTCTCCGCTATTCTGCACAAGATGGTCCAGATAATGGTCCACTTCAAGCCCCCAGAGCGAAAGGAGGGCCGGGAACAGGTGCCCCCGGACGGGTTGAGAGAGGGTCGTCCGGCAGGTGCCCCTTTCCCTCTCGGAGACCGATCATGGCTTTGCCCGAACTTGCTTCCCAATCCGCAATCCGCGTCCCCGACGAGCGCCGCATGGACTTCCTGCCGCGCCTTTTTGGCCGGCGCCTGCTCATCATCGGCGAGCATACCGTCTTTCGCTTCATGGAGATACTCAGCCCCGGCGATTACGGCGGCGGGCTCTGGGATTTCTACGAACGCGCCGGCCAGCCGCTCTATCTCGCGCCGACCTCAAAGCCCCGTTGCCGCCTGTTCTGCGAAGGCAACGGCTTCGAGGGCGAGGTCTCAAGCGATGCCGCCGGGATCATCGCCACGCTCTTCGCCTTCTCGCATCTTTCCTTCCGCTACGATGACGACGAACTCGCCGAGGGCTATGGTCGCCTCTACGAGCATGCCGCCGATCACGCGGAGGCGGCGGCGATTTTCCAGGCCATCGACTGAAACCCACAAGCGCCCAGCCTGACGGTCGGGCGCTTGTTTCATGCCTGCTTTCGCCACGGCTTCAGAGCGAGAGATGGGCCGGAAGGGGTTTGAGCCGGTGCGGTCGAGAGAGAGCGCTGCCCGGCTTGATCCTGACTTGCTCTCCCGAGGAATCCCCGATGAACATGATTTCCGCATCCGCGGCGGCATCCGCCACCGCGCCGCTTCCGTTCGACCATGACGCTGAGACCGCGGCCTGCGTTTTCACCGCTGCCGGTCTGCTGCTGCCGCATCTGGAACGCGGTCAGCGTGTCGACGCCGCCACGCTGCGCGGCGCCATGGAGGCCGCCTTCGGCACGTCCGATGCCGCCGGCGCTTGGGACTGGAAGACCGCCTATGATGCCTGCGAGGCGGCGACCGTCCTCTTCCTGCGCAAATACGGCAATGCACTTTTCCGCAAAGCCGGGTCTCCGTCGGCAATCCTGCCGCAGCTTACGAAAATTGCCGGGCTCCTGCCGACCCACACCCGGCGTTCCGAGGAAGCGCAGACCTTCCAGCAGTTCTCCACCCCGATCCCTCTCGGCTTCGCTGCGGTGACGGCGGCGGCGATCACGCACGCCGACCGCGTGCTGGAGCCCTCGGCCGGCACCGGGCTCCTCGCCATCCTGGCCGAGATCGCCGGCGGTGCGCTGCTCGTCAACGAACTGGCCGAGGTCCGCGCCGGCCTGCTTTCCTCCCTCTTTCCGGCCCTGTCCATCACCCGCTTCGACGCCGCCCAGATCGACGATCATCTCGATCCCGGCCTGATCCCGACAGTGGTGCTGATGAACCCGCCGTTCTCGGTCATGGCCCATGTCGAGGGCCGCGTGGCTGATGCCGCCTTCCGCCATGTCGCCTCGACGCTGGCGCGCCTTGCGCCCGGCGGGCGGCTCGTCACCATCACCGGCGCGAGCTTCGCCCCCGACAATCCGGCCTGGACGGCTAACTGGAAACGGCTGCAGGAGCGCGGCCGCGTGGTCTTCTCGGCCGTCATCGATGGATCGGTCTATGCCAAGCACGGCACCACCATCGACACGCGGCTGACCGTCATCGACAAGCTGCCCGCCGAAGACCCGGCGGTGTTCCCGGCAGCGCCCGGTGTGGCGTCGGATGTTGCCACCCTGATGGGCTGGCTGGCGGAGCAACTTCCGGCCAGGCTTCCCGTCGATCCCGGCCTGGCCGTGCCGGTGGCACGACCGACCGCGCCGCGCACCGTGCGCGGCTATGTCAACCGCGCCGCGCGATCCGCGCCCGACGCGCCCCTTGCGGAACCGGAGGCCGTGCCGGTCGCCTACGAGATCGTGGATTGGGAACCGGCCGAGGGCGGCCGCCTCTCCGACGCGATCTACGAGGAATACGGTCTTCAGACCATCCGCATCGCCGGGGCGCAGGCGCATCCGACCCAGCTCGTGCAGTCGGCCTCGATGGCGAGCATCGCGCCGCCGAAGCCGAGCTATCGTCCGGTGCTGCCCAAAGACATTCTCGGCAGGCTGTCCGAGGCGCAGTTGGAGACGGTGATCTATGCCGGCGAGGCCCATATGGGATTCCTCGCCGGCGCCTGGACGGTCGATGACACGCTCGACAATCTCGCCGCTGCGCCGGAGGATGCCGAGGACGCCATCCGCTTTCGGCAGGGCTTCATGATCGGCGACGGCACTGGCGTCGGCAAGGGCCGGGAATCCGCAGCCATCATCCTCGACAACTGGATGCAGGGCCGCCGCAAGGCGGTGTGGATCAGCAAGTCCGACAAACTGCTGGAAGACGCGCAGCGCGATTGGTCGGCCCTCGGCATGGAGCGGCTGCTGGTCACGCCGCTGTCGCGCTTCCCGCAGGGGAAGCCCATCACGCTGAACGAAGGCATCCTATTTTTAACCTATGCCACGCTGCGCTCCGATGATCGCGGAGAAAGGGTTTCGCGCGTCAAACAGATCGTCGAATGGTTGGGCAAGGACTTCGATGGAGTGGTGATTTTCGACGAGGCGCATGCCATGGCCAACGCCGCCGGCGGCAAGGGAGAACGCGGTGATGTCGCCGCCAGCCAGCAGGGTCGCGCCGGGCTGCGCCTCCAGCATGCCCTGCCGCAGGCCCGCGTCGTCTATGTCTCGGCGACCGGCGCCACCACCGTCCACAATCTCGCATATGCGCAAAGATTGGGCCTCTGGGGCGGCGAGGATTTCCCGTTCTCGACCCGTGCCGAGTTCGTCGAGGCGATCGAGGCCGGCGGCGTCGCGGCCATGGAGGTTCTGGCGCGCGACCTGCGGGCGCTCGGCCTCTACACCGCCCGGTCGTTGTCGTTCAAAGGCGTCGAATACGAGCTGCTCGACCACGAGCTGACGCCCGAGCAGGTCCGCATCTACGACAGCTATGCCGATGCCTTCGCCATCATCCACAACAACCTCGATGCCGCGATGCAGGCCGCCAACATCACAGGCGGCGAAGGCGGCTCCGGCACGCTGAACCGGCAGGCAAAATCCGCCGCCCGCTCGGCCTTCGAGAGCGCCAAGCAGCGCTTCTTCGGTCATCTCCTGACCAGCATGAAAACCCCGACGCTGATCCGCTCGATCACCGCCGATCTGGAAGCGGGCCATTCGGCCGTCATCCAGATCGTCTCGACCGGCGAGGCGCTGATGGAGCGGCGTCTGGCGGAGATCCCCACAGAGGAATGGGGTGACCTGAAAATGGACCTGTCGCCGCGCGAATACGTCCTCGACTACCTCGTCCATTCCTTCCCGGTCCAGCTCTACGAGCCGTTCACGGATTCAGAAGGTAACCTGTCCTCGCGCCCGGTCTATCGCGACGGCCAGCCGGTCGAAAGCCGCGAAGCCGTGGCGCGGCGCGACGAGATGATCGCCAGTCTGGCTTCGCTGCCGCCGGTTCCCGGCGCGCTCGACCAGATCATCCAGCATTTCGGGACCGATACGGTCGCCGAGGTGACGGGGCGCTCGCGGCGCATCGTCCGCAAGCGCGGCGTGACCATCGACCGCCTCATCGTGGAGAACCGCGCGGGTTCGGCGAACCTCGCGGAAACCCAAGCCTTCATGGACGATGCCAAGCGCGTGCTGGTCTTTTCCGACGCTGGCGGCACCGGCAGGTCGTATCACGCCGAGCTGTCAGCGAAGAACACCCGGCTGCGCGTCCATTATCTGCTCGAGGCGGGCTGGAAGGCGGACGCCGCCATCCAGGGCCTTGGCCGCACGCATCGCACTAATCAGGCGCAGCCGCCGCTGTTCCGGCCGATCTCCACGAACGTCAAAGCCGAAAAGCGCTTCCTCTCGACCATTGCCCGCCGCCTCGACACGCTGGGCGCGATCACGCGCGGTCAGCGCCAGACCGGCGGCCAGGGCCTGTTCCGCCCCGAGGACAATCTGGAATCCCATTACGCGCGCGATGCGCTGCGCCAGCTCTATCTGCTGCTGGTGCGAGGCAAGGTCGAGGGCTGCTCGCTGGAGCGGTTCGAGTCCGCCACCGGCCTGAAGCTGATGGACAGCAACGGCATCAAGGACGATCTGCCCGCCATCACCACCTTCCTCAACCGGGTGTTGGCACTGACCATCGAGCTTCAGGGTATCCTGTTCACCGCCTTCGAGCAGCTTCTGACCGCGCGCATCGAAGGCGCCATCGCTTCGGGCACCTATGACGCCGGGCTGGAGACGCTGCGCGCGGAATCGTTCACCGTCAGCGACCGGCAGGTGATCTACACCCATCCGCGCACCGGGGCCGAAACCAGCCTGCTGACGATCACCGAGCGCAGGCGCAACCGGCCGGTGACGCTCGACGTCGCCCTGGCGGAACTCGATGATCCGCGCGCGAAGCTGCTGATCAACGAGCGCTCGGGCCGCGCGGCGGTGCAGATCCCCACCACCAGCGTCATGCTCGACGATGGCGAGATCGAGCGCCGCGTCAGGCTGATCCGGCCGATGGAAGCGCAGAACATCCCGGTCAGAATGATGGGCGAAACCCATTGGGTCGAGGTGGACCGGGACGCCTTCGCTTCGGCTTGGAAGGCCGAACTCGCGGAGGTGCCGGAATTTGCCGACGCCACCCTGCATATGGTGACGGGCCTGCTGCTGCCGATCTGGAAGCGGCTGCCGAATGACTCCACCCGTGTTTATCGGCTTCAGACCGATGCCGGCGAGCGCATCATCGGCCGCAAGGTCTCCCCGGCCTGGGCGGCAAACGCGACCACTACCGGCATAGCATCTGTCACGCCCGAAGATGCCTTCGCGGCGCTGATGGAAGGCCGGACGATCCTCGATCTCTCCGAGGGCCTCCAGCTTCGCCGGGCGCGCGTCATGGGCGTGAACCGCATCGAACTCTCCGGCTTCACCGACAGCATGCGCCAGCGCCTCACGGCCTATGGCCTGTTCCACGAGATCATCTCGTGGAAGCTGCGCATGTTCGTTCCGATCGATGCCGCCGGCCCTGCGGTGCTTGCCAAGGTTCTCGACCGCTGGCCGGTCGAACGCATCGGCGAGCGGGAGGCCGCGTGATGCCGCGTCACGACGCATCCGAACTGGCGATCCGTCTCGGCCGCGAGGCCGAGGCGGTCTGCCGCCACTACCTGTCGTCCGGCCGTCGCGCCGGGCGATACTGGCTGGTCGGCGATGTGCAGAACACGCCCGGCCGTTCCATGTTCGTCCGTCTCACCGGCCAGGAATCCGGCAAGGGCGCGGCGGGGAAATGGACCGATATGGCCACGGGTGAGCATGGCGATCTGCTCGACGTCATCCGCGAGGCGCTTGGCCTTGTCGACTTCAAGGACGTGGCCGAGGAAGCGCGCCGTTTCCTTGCCCTCCCGCATCCTGAACCGGAGAAGACGAGGACGCCGACCGGCAGCACATCCAGCAGCGTGCCCGGTTCGCCTGAAGCGTCGCGCCGCCTCTTCGCCATGGCGCAGCCGATCCACGGCACCCTTGCGGCGATCTACCTCAACGGGCGGGCGATCACCTCCCTCTCGGACACCACCGCGCTGCGCTACCATCCGAGGTGCTACTATAGACCCGACGAGTCTTCACCCACCGAGATCCGGCCGGCACTCGTTGCCGCCGTCACCGATCTTGCGGGCCAGCAGACCGGCGCGCATCGCACCTGGCTCGCCCCGGACGGTTCCGGCAAGGCGGCTGTCGAAACACCGCGGCGGGCGATGGGCGTCCTTCTCGGGCACGCTGTCCGCTTCGGAACCGCCGCTGAGGTTCTCGCCGCCGGCGAGGGCATCGAGACCGTGCTGTCGCCCCGTCAGGTTCTGCCCCGCATGCCGATGCTGGCGGCGCTTTCGGCCGCTCACCTCGCTGCCATCCTGTTCCCGCCGTCGCTGCGCCGGCTCTATGTCGTCAGGGATCGCGACCCGGCCGGGGACGGTGCAAGAGACGGCCTGGCCGCCAGAGCAGAGAGCCTCGGGATCGAGGCGATGTCGCTCACGCCGCTCAACGGCGATTTCAACGATGATCTGCGACGCCACGGCGCCGATGCCCTCCGGGCGCGTCTGAAGGATCAGCTTCATCCTGAAGACGTCCGCCGGTTCATGGAGAGGTGAGGTCGTGATCGGTCCCGGAGGCGCGGCCCAGCGTCATCCTCTGCCGGTTTCAGTCTTTCGCCATCGGCAGGTGCATCCATCGTCGGAGAGTCCCGCGCCCACGGCCTTCGGAGAGGGCGATCGGCGCACAAACGGGCCGGGCAGGCAATGGCCGGGTTTGGACTATTTTCCGCCGGCGGGGACGAACCCCGCCTTTGCATCGCGAAAGTCAAAATAGCCCACCCCCGGCCATCAAGGCCCTCGCGGAGCGGGCGAGGGCTGCCAACCCGTCCCGCCCGTGCGCTTCGACGCCTGCGAAGGCCGCGATGGGCGCGGTCTCCAGACGAAGGACGCTCCCGATGACGAACGAAACCTATTCCGCAGGCGACGAGCCGGTCCACACCTCCTCCCAGACCGATCACACCCTCACCGAACTCCAGCTCTACGGCTGGCGCCCGTTCCAGGACGAACCCGATCCGAGGCCGCTGCCCGAGGGCAACACCGTCGCCGCCGCCGTCACCGACATCTTCGACGCCCTCGTCGCGACGCTCGGCGACACCCGCTTAGAGCCCGACCTCGAAGAGCTGCTCTGGGGGACCGTCAATCTCTTCCACCGCGCCACCGGCCGGGTGGAGCGCGATCTCGACGACAACGAGCAGGCGCAGCGCCGGCTTCAGCGGGAACAGGACGGCAGCGAGGTCAAGTCGGTCGAACTCGAACGCCTCACGGCCGAGGGGCAGACCCTGATCGAACGGCGCGCCAGCATGGAACTCTTCCGCGACCTCGCGGCCGAGGCTTTCGAGCACCACACCGGCAGTGCCTGGCGGCCGCGCAGCGGCTCGATGGTCAACCATCGCAACCTGACCGCCGCGATGATCGACAGCCGCGACTTCCTTGCCGCGAAGCGCCGGGCCGAGACCGAGGTGATGCTGCCCGCCGGCCCGAAGGTTGCCGTGACTGGCGGCGCGGACTTCAACGATCACCGCCTGATCTGGGCGAAGCTCGATCAGGTCCATGCCAAGCACCCCGAGATGGTGCTGCTGCACGGCGGGTCGCCGAAGGGAGCCGAACTGATCGCTTCCCGTTGGGCAGATCACCGCAAGGTGCCCCAGGTCGCCTTCCGGCCCGACTGGACCAAGCACGCCAAGGCGGCGCCGTTCAAGCGAAACGATGCCATGCTGGACGTGCTGCCGGTCGGCGTCCTCGTCTTCCCCGGCACCGGGATTCAGGAGAATCTCGCCGACAAGGCCCGCAAGCTCGGCATCCCGGTCATGAAGTTCGACGGCGGCGCGTAAGCGCCGCCGCCTGGCGGCTTTCGGCCGCCGATACTTGACAAGATGCAAGGCCGCGCCTTTGATGGAACATCCTTGCAGAACCGGCGAAGCAGCATAGTCGCAGGCGGAGCGCATCTCCCGGCAGCCTGTCGTGATCCCCAACCGTTCTCTGGAGGTTTCCATGACGCTGATCCTGCTCGCCATCTCGCTCACCATCGCGGCCTGCGTGATCGCCTGGAATCTCGCGATCTATGCCTTGCCCGTCATGGCAGCCATCACGGCCGCGCAATATGCCTGGGGCGCGGGCGCCGGGGTCGTGATGTCCGGCCTCATGGCCATCGGCGCCGCCGTGCTCTCGATCGCGCTTGTGATCGTGACTCTTGGCTTCGCGAAGAACCCGGCCCTGCGGCTCATTGCGCTCGCTCTCTTCGCCGTGCCCGCCGTCATCGCCGGCTATGCCCTTGTCTATGGCATCACCAAGAACGCCATCGACTCGGGGCTGGTTCTCAACCTGTTCGGCGGCATGGGCGGTCTCGTCCTCGGCATCTCGGCCATCGTCAATCTGAACGCCCTCGGCGAGTCGGTGTTCTCGCGCTGAAACGGCAGACGCGATCAGCCACTTCTGAGGAAGGCCGGCAGCTTGCGCCGCCGAGCCCCGGTCGTTTCGCCCAAGACGGAAAAGCAGTTCGTCGCAGCATGTCACCATCGCACCCGGTCTGCTTCTCGCGGCGCTTGAAATGGTCTGCGGTGCGAACCGTGGTCCCGTGCGGTCGATGCCCCGCTGCATCGGTCCACGTCGTTTCGTGGGGCCTTCGCGAACACCTTCCTTGTCCCTTCACGATGCTGAGGGACCGAGCCTTTGGCCGATGAAGCAGGGCGGCGCCATACCGGACCTGAGAACCCGATAGCCTGTCCGATCACATCGCGGATGACATGGCCTTCCGGCGGCGGACACGACGGTGACCGGCAAAGACGGTTGAAGGAGTGCCATGCCGGTGGTCTCGGTTCGCATGGGGGCCTGCCTGGTCGCTGTCGCCAGCAAGGACGATGGTTCTGCTGTGCGTCCCCGATCTGCTTTCGAAAGCACCATCCCTCCGCCTGACTGATCCCCTAAGTCCGTTCGGCTTCCACCAGCAACCCCCGCGGCTCCCAGCCGTGTTGCCGCGCAAACGCGGCTGCCCGCCCCACCTGGGGCCTTGGGGGCAAGCTGCAGCAAGGGCGGCAGTTGCAGGAGTCTTCCGACGGCCTTGGCCGGGTCTCGTCGGAGGGACGGTCCCTCCGAGGAGCAACGGAGACCTACAATGCAGAACATCGTCATCCTCGCCGGCAACATCGGCCAGGCCCCCGAAACCCGCACCACCCAGGGCGGCACCGGCATCACCCACTTCACCCTGGCCACCTCGCGCCCCCGCTATTCGGAAGGCCGCGTCCTGCGCGACGAGAACGGCTATCGGGTCCAGGACACCGAATGGCACCGCATCACCTGCTTCAACGGCCTCGGCAAGACGGTCCAGCAGCATTGCGACAAGGGCATGAAGGTTCTGGTTCGCGGCCGCATCCACTACACGAAATGGACCGATGCCGCCGGGGTCGATCGCTACGGCTGCGAGATCATCGCCGAGACGGTCGATTTCCTGAGCCGGGCGAAGCAGACCCAGAACGACGACGGCAAGTTCATCGACGACGATGACATTCCGTTCTGATCGGGAACCCGAGGCCCGGCGGCGCAAGCCGCCGGGTTTCCCTCCTGCTTCACCGGATCGCGCCCGCCGCTTCTGGCAAGGTCCGGCGACCGAATCAGACGGGCATGGACGGGAGCGTCGTCTCTCTATCCTTGATAATTGCACCTGAATTTCGGCTGGTGCTCACAGCGAGAACGACTATTATAGATGGGGTATTCGGTCGCTCCCGGATGGCAGCTTCGAGCCTTGGTCAGTCGTTCCCGCCACGCTTCACGAATGACCGCATTGTGCCCCCTCCTGACCGTTGTGGACGTCTTTGCCGCTTCCTGTAAGCAGACATGTAGAAACCACGAGCAATGAGGCTTCTTGCGGCACAGAGCAGATGCTCAGGCATACTCGTCTCCTGCGGAAGCGGGCGGTCTATCCGAGCCAACGGAATGATCCTACGCCCCGAGAGGTCCGACCGCAGGTATCCTGGCCGGGACTCCGGCGATGCCAGCCGAAGGCTGTTGCTCCAGAGACAGGGTCAGGCCGAACTCCAATCCAGACGGCTGAAAATCAAAGGAAAAGCCTGCTCCCTTGCGACTACCCAGCATACGCTGGATCAGCTTGGTTCCGAAGCCTTGCCGGCCAGGCTGCGTTACGGAAGGACCGTCGCGCTCGACCCAGCGCAGAGCGAGTTCCAGTTCGGTGTCGTCTGCTCGTATTTCCCAGTTGACCTCGAGCCGACCGGCTGGGGTCGACAGGGCGCCATATTTGGCGGCGTTCGTCGCTAACTCGTGAAACGCCATCCCAAGCGCCAGGGCGAGATCGGGCGGCAATTCCACTTCCGGGCCTTCGAGCTGAATACGCATGCCGTCGCCGAACGGACTGAGCTCGCCCCGCAGAATCTCCCTGAGCGGCACGGCCTGCCAATCACCAGCAAGCAGCAGGTCGTGGGTCTGGGCCAGCGACTGGAGGCGCGCCGAGAGGATGTCCCGGAACTCGGCGACGCTGCCCACGGCGGTCGTCGGCGCCCGGATCAGCGCCTGCACGGTGGCGAGCATGTTTTTAACACGGTGATGCAGCTCGCGGATCAGGATTTCCTTGTGCTCCTCAGAGCGCCGGCGTTCGTCCAGGTAAAGCTCGGCCTCGCGCTGGCGCCGGCGCGCCCGCGCCGCCGAGCGCACGGCATTGACCAGCACGTTGGGGTGGAACGGCCGCTCGAGGATGGTGACGTTGCCGAGCAGCTCGACCAGGCGCGGATCGGGGGCCGCACCGCGGAAGGTGAGGAGGACGAAGGGGAAGTCGGACCACGGCGGCTGCGAGTTGATCCATGCCGCCAATTCCTGCCGGTCCGCGCGGAGGAGCCCTTCCGCCGAGACCACAGCACAGCTGGCCTCCGGCAGGTGTTCGATGAGTTCCGGGATAACCCGGACGGCGCGCGAGGTAATGCCCACGTTGCGCAAGATAGCGGAGGCTACCTCTGCATCGCGGCCCTCGGGCGTGAGAAGCAGGACGCGCCCGCTATCCGGCGGCATCGCGTTGCCTGATGAGTGTCTGGTCGTCGCCTTCATATGCCGGGACGCCGGTTAGCACCCGCGGAACGTGGTCAGCGCCTCGCCTACCCGGATGCCGCCGGCGTCGATCATGAACTCGCGGATGGTGCTTTCATGCGGACCGGTGCGCTTCTTGATCGCCGAGGCGGCGCGCCGAATGCGGCCGCCGGCCTCGAAGAAGCGCAGCATCAGCACGGCGTCGCTAAGATAGGTCAGGTCGAGCGGCGAATGCATCTGCCCTACCATGCCGCTCTGCGCGAGGATAAGGATGCTCACCACGCCCTGTTGGTTGAGATAGGTCGCCAGCTCGTGCATCTGCAGCAGCAGGAACTGCTCCTCGGGCATCGCGTTCATGTATCCGCTGAGGGAGTCGATCACGACCACCCGGGCGTCGTGTCCCTCGACCGCGTTGCGGATCCTGCCGACGAGTTCGCCCGGCGACAGCTCCGCAGGGTCCACGTGCTCCGCCACAAGCGCGCCGGCGTCGTGGAAGGGCTGGAGGTCCATTCCGAGGCCGGCCGCCCTGCGGAAGAAGACGTGCCGCGTCTCGTCGAAATTGACGAAAAGGGCATGCTCGCCGCGCTTCAGCGCAGCGTAAGCGAATGCGAGCGCCAGCGACGACTTGCCCGAACCGGAGGGGCCGGCGATCAGCGTCGTAGTGCCGCGGTCTAGTCCGCCGCCGAGCAACGCGTCGAGCTCCGGCAGTGCGCTGGAGGCGGGTTCCGAGTCGAAGGCGCGCTGGTGCTCCTGGGCGACGAGGCGAGGAAACACTTGCACCCCGCCGCGCCGAATGATGAGGTCGTGATACCCGCCGCGGAAATGCGTTCCACGCATTTTGATGACCCGGACACGCCGCCGCTCCACACCATAGATGGGCGCCAGTTGCTCCAGCCGGATGATGGCGTGGGCCAAGCTGTGAAGATTGAGGTCGTCAGGTCCGGCCGCGAGATCGTCGAGCAGGAGAACTGTCGTATTATGGAGCAGGAAGAAATTCTTCAGCGCCAGCACCTGCCGCCGGTAGCGCAGGGAGCCCTGTGACAACAGGCGGATTTCCGAGAGGCTGTCGAAGACCACGCGGGTGGGCTTGACCCGCTCGGCCTCTGCCAGGACCATGCGCACCGTCTCCCCGAGTTCCAGCTCGGAGGAATGGATCAGTGTCTGCTGGTTGCTCGGATCGAGGCTCAGTTCGGGCGGGATGAGCTCGTAGATTTCGAGGCCGGAGAGATCCCAGCCGTGTCGCTCGGCTACGGCCAGCAGCTCACGCTTGCTTTCGGATAGCGTGATGTAAAGACACCTTTCGCTGCTGCGCAGGCCTTCGAGCAGAAACTGGATGCCGATCGTGGTCTTTCCGGAACCTGGCTGACCCTCGATGAGGTGAGCACGGTTGGCGGCATAGCCACCTGCCAGGATGTCGTCCAGGCCCGGCACGCCAGTAGGCACGATGACTGCGTCCCCAGACAATACGCTCATTCAAACCCTTAGCAACTGTCGTGAAATAGTTGATATTGGGGCGTGAAAGCTGGTGCAAGCACCAAGCTTGCAAGCTCTCGAAGCTGCGGCAAGTCGTCGCGATGCAGGTTTGGCAGATCCACGCTACGTCCTCAGCCGGATGGAACCACCTCACGCGCCGGCGCATCAACGTCGACCAGCGCGCGGAGTTCCGCTTCGTCAAGCGTCTCCTTTTCCAGTAGACGGCGGGCAGTTCGTTCCAGCAAATCGCGGCGTTCGGAAAGCAGCGCGACGGTCCTGTCGAACGTCTCGTCGACGATCCGGCGTACCTCCGCGTCCACCGCGGCGGCCGTTTCATCGGAATAGCTGCGTTCCTGTGGACCGTAATAGGGCTGGTCGGTGGCCAGGAAGGAGCGCCGGTCCTTCTCCAGCGCGATATGGCCGAGCTTCTCGGACATGCCATAGCGCGTGACGATAGCTCGGGCGATGTCGGTGACCTTCGCCAGATCGTCTGCGGCTCCGGTTGAGAGGTGGCCGAAGGCAATCTTCTCCGCCGCGCGACCACCAAGAAGTACCGCCATCTTGTTTTGCAGTTCTTCAAGAGTCATCAGGAATCGGTCCTCGGTCGGCCTCTGGATGGTGTAGCCCAGCGCGCCGATGCCGCGCGGGATGATCGAGACCTTGTGGACCGGATCGACGCCCGGCAGCGCCATCGCCACCAGGGCATGCCCCATCTCGTGATAGGCCACGATCTCGCGTTCCTTCGGGTTGAGCAGCCGGTTGCGCTTCTCGAGCCCGGCCACGATGCGCTCCACCGCATTGTTGAAATCTTCCATTGTCACGGATTCCGCCTTGCGGCGGGTGGCGAGCAACGTGGCCTCGTTAACGAGGTTGGCGAGGTCCGCTCCCGTGAATCCGGGAGTTAGTGCCGCGATTTTCTCCGGCTCGACGTCCGGCGAGAGCTTGGCCTTCTTCAGATGGACACTCAGGATCTGGACGCGACCCTGCTTGTCGGGCCGGTCGACCAAAACCTGACGGTCGAAGCGGCCGGCGCGTAGCAGCGCCGGGTCGAGGATTTCCGGCCGGTTGGTCGCGGCCAACAGCACGAGACCAGTGGAGGAGTCGAAACCGTCGAGCTCGACGAGCAACTGGTTGAGCGTCTGCTCTTTCTCGTCGTGGCCGCCCGCCATCGGGCCGATGCCGCGGGCGCGGCCGAGCGCGTCGAGCTCGTCGATGAAGATGATGGCCGGCGCCTTGGCGCGCGCCTGCTCGAACAGGTCGCGCACGCGAGCGGCGCCAACGCCGACGAACATCTCCACGAACTCCGATCCGGAGATGGAGAAGAATGGCACGCCGGCCTCTCCCGCGACGGCCTTGGCGAGCAGGGTCTTGCCGGTGCCGGGCGGGCCGACGAGCAAAACGCCTTTGGGCATCCGCCCTCCAAGGCGGCCATAGCCTTGGGGATCCTTCAGGAAATCGACGATCTCTTTCAGCTCTTCCTTGGCCTCGTCCACGCCGGCCACGTCCTTGAAGGTGACGCCGGTGTCGGACTGCACGTAGATTTTCGCCTTCGACTTTCCGATCTGCATCAGCCCGCCGCCGATGCCGCCGCCCATGCGCCGGATCATGAACATCCAGATGCCGACGATGAGGGCCACTGGGATGATCCAGGACAGAAGATCGCGAAGGAAAGTGCTTTCGATCTGGCCGGTGACCACCACGCCGTGCTCCTGAAGCTGACGCGCCAGATCGGGCTCGACGCGGGTGGTGATGAACATCGGCCGTCCATTCACCGGCTCCCTGAAGGTGCCTTGGATGAAGCGGTCGGAAACAGCGACCTCGGCGATCCGGCCCTGTTCGAGATAGGTCTGGAACTGGCTGTAGGGGATCTGCGCCACCTGCGTGGCCGTTGTGAAGAGATACTGAAACAGCATCAGCGCGAAGAAGGCCGCGATCCAGTACCCGATGTTGAACTGGGTTTTCTTGTTCATTTCCATGGTCGCAGCTCCCGTTCACCTCACGACTAGCAGGAGACGGCCGCCGTCGCGGATCAGCTCCAGCGCCAGTATGGTGCGCTGGCCCGCAATCGCGCCGCGCAAATCCGCCACGGAAGAGACCGGCGACCTGTTGACCGCCACGATCATGTCTCCGGGACGCAGGCCAGCCCGTGCTGCGGGGCTGTCGGGCAGAATGCTCTCGATGACTACACCGTCGGCTCCGGCCTGCTGCGCCTCGGGCGGGGAAGCATCCCGCATCCGGGCGCCATCGAGCGGCGTGCCGGACAGATCGGCCGACGTGCCGGTCTCCGCGGCGATCTTGGCGCTGACGACCTGCTCGCTGTCCCCGCGTCTGATCGTCAGGCCGATCGTGCTGCCGACCGGGGTGAGGCCGATGCGGTTCCTGAGGTCCGTCGCTCCCTGAACGGGATGCCCGTCGATCGCGGTGACCACGTCTCCCACCTGCAAGCCGGCCCGCTCGGCTGGCGAGCCGGGCTCGACATTGGCGATCACAGCCCCTCGCAGCTCGCCGAGCTGGAGCGCCTCCGCGAGATCGGGTGTGAGGTCTTGTATGCCGATGCCCAGCCTGCCGCGCCGCACCTCGCCGTGCTCGATCAACTGGTTCATGACGGAAACCGCCATGTTGCTGGGCACCGCGAATCCGATACCGATGTTGCCGCCTGCTGGGGTGAGGATCGCCGTGTTGATGCCGATGAGCCTGCCGTCCAGCGTCACCAGGGCGCCGCCCGAGTTTCCGGGATTGATGGAGGCATCGGTCTGGATGAAATCCTCATAGCCGTCATTGCTGATGCCGCTGCGGCCAAGCGCGCTGACGATGCCGGAGGTGACCGTCTGGCCGAGGCCGAAGGGATTGCCGATGGCGACCACATAGTCGCCGACCTTGAGGCGGTTGGAATCGCCGATCTCCAGCGCGACGAGATTGCTGCTCTCGACCTTGAGGAGAGCGATGTCCGTCGCCTGGTCCGAACCGACAAGCTCGGCGCGCAGGCGACGCCCGTCCTTCAGCGTGACCGTGATCTCGCGGGCGTTGGAAACCACGTGATGGTTGGTGAGCACATGGCCATTGGCCGCGTCGACGATCACGCCGGAACCGGCGCTCATGCGCTGCCGCGGGGGCGGCGCTTCGGGAAGATCGAAGAAACGTCGGAAGTACGGATCGTTGTAAAGCGGATTGGATGCCGCGGGCGTCTCCGAGACGACCGAGATGTTGACCACGGCTGGCGTCACCCGTTCGAGCACGGGGGCAAGGGTGGGAAGCGCTCCCGCAACGCCCGGCACGGCCTGCCCAATGGCCGCGGACGGCAGTCCCGCGAAGGCGAGGGCCGCGCAGAATGTGATGATGGCCGGACGCAGGGTTATGACACTCCTGAACATGAGCGATCTCCGTTTTTGACCAGTCGGCTGATGTCCTCCTTTCCGCCTGAGGTCAGACGGAGAGTGCGAATAGGCCCGGCGCACGGCCGGGCCATTTTTGACGTCAAGCTGTCGAATATGGCTGGTTGCTGCCGAGCCACAGGCTGACTGCGGCCAGGGCCGCGGCGATGAGGCCGGCAATGACATGCGCCGCCATCGCGGCCGTCACGGCCGAGAAGCCCAATGCCCAAGGCGCGATCACGGCCCAAAGGCCGAGCGCAACGTTGGCCCATCCCTCTACCTGATGGAACGCGAAGAGCGCGGCGACCCCGATCAGCGTCACGGCGGCGCCGACGACCCAGGCATTCCACGCGGCATAGGTTTCGGCCGAATAGCCGAGATACCAAGGTGACAGCAGAAGACCGAGACCGGCGACGATATTGACGATATCGAAAGCGGTCCGGTTGTCGGAGTTCAGAGACTTTAGCATCGTTCATTCCTCACTGTCGGTTGGTTGCGTCATCAATGAACCGTCTCCCGCTGACGGGAGGCGGGTGCGGCAGCGGCGCTTCCGCAACCGCCGCCGCGAAGCCTGGAACCCGGACCGGGAGGAGGAAGAGAACGCCTTCCGCCCGGATCGAGCAGAAACGGTGCAAGCTCGTTGCGCGTAAACACGCCGGCTGCAATCTCATGCAGCGCAAGATCGGTCACACTGCCATTGTCCGCATCGAGCCTTGGCTCAGCGCCCCGGCCGAGCGCCCGGGTGCGCGCGGCGGCGGCAAGCGTCAGTGCAAACCTGTTCGGCAAAGCCTTCTGGCAATCGAAGACGACATGCGGGTCCATCGCTGCACCTCACGCTGCCTTTCGTGCGCCTGAATCATTCCGATCGGCCGCAACTCCTCGTTCGAGTGCGAGCAGCGCCTGTTCGACCTCGTCGAGGCGCGATGGCCGGTTGTTTTCAGGCATGCCCTCGTTGGTGGCCTGGTCGATCAGATACTCCGTCAAGGCCCAGTTCATAAGGATCGAACGCTTGGCCTCCAGCGTCAGCGTTGGATCATCGACCACGCCCATGGGCGTTGCCCAGCTTTCCGGACCAGGCGGATCGTTGCGGTTCGCCGCGCTATCGAGCGCGCGCCCATAGCTTTCCTGAAGAGCCGAAAGGCCGAGCCGGTCCAAGGTCGCGTCGGAGAAGGCGTGCATCCGCCTTCCGTCATGCACAGGCGCTTCATCGGCTGGCCGGCGGTCTGCAGCAATCTGTGCGTCCGGAGCTTGGACCACATAGGTCAGTCCCTGCCGTTCGGCGTAGTTGATCGCGGTTTCCAATGACGGAAAACTGAGCTCGACCTGGGTCAGCGTATCGTCGCCGCCCGTATAGCCCATAAGCGGCTCGATAAAAGGCGCGGTGCGCCGCTCGAAGGCGAGGCGCCAGCCCTTCGTGCGCGCCTTGCCGGAGGACATTACCGAGCGGGATGGTTTGTAGATGCGCGCGACCGCGTCCTCCGGAAAAAATGAACTTGCCATCGAAAGAGGCCTGTGCCGGTTGTCGTTGCACGGCCAACTCGGCGGAACCTGCGTTTTCGGCGTTTGCTCTATCTGTCCTACAATCTCCATCGTTCATCCCTCCCTGGTTGGCGAAGGATGCGCCGGCGGCGGCCGAATGGCCCGCCGCCGGCCTGCCATGCGTCAGCTCTTGATAGCGATGCGCTTGACCCGCGACTGCGCCTTCTCGCTCTTTGGTAAGGTCACCGTCAGCACACCATTCCTGAAACGTGCATCGACCTTGTCTTCCTGGAGCTCGTAGCCGAGCGGGATACGGCGCTCGAAACGGCCATAGAAGCGCTCGGAGAACTGCCTGTCCTTGTCCTCCGTCTCGGAGCGCTTTTCGCCACGCAGTGTCAGCACGCCGTCGTTGAGCAGGACTTCGATGTCCTCCTCCTCGAGCCCCGGCACCTCGGCCGTCACCTTGATCTCCTTCTCGCCGTCGGAGATTTCGACGTTTGGCCAACTCCCGCCGAAAGCGGAGACACCACCGAAGGATGGCAGGCTGGAACCGAAGCCACGGAAGACATCATCGAACAGCCGGTTCACCTCACGATGCAGCGACAGGAACGGATCACGCTCGCCATCGCGGAAGAGGCTCGGGGGCTGGTTTCCGTTGTTTCGGCCCCACGGAATCAGATCACGAACACTCATTGTTTTTCTCCTTCCGGTTCACTGGATTGCAAAGCTTCCCCGTCGGCGCCGAACGGATTGCCCGGCGCCGGGTGCGCGAGTTGCGATGGGGACGGCCTTAGGCGGCCTGCTTTTCGGCTTCGATCTGCTTGGTCTCGACCTTGGGGAGCGACTCGCCCGCCGCGATCTCGATCCGGCGCGGCTTCATCTCTTCGGGAACCTCGCGCTTGAGATCTATCTTCAGTAGACCGTTGACGAGGCTCGCGCCCACGACCTTTACATGGTCGGCCAGCTCGAAGCGGCGCTGGAAAGCGCGTCCGGCGATGCCGCGATGCAGATACTGACCGTTGTCCTCACCAGCCTTCTGACCGGACACCATGAGCATGTTCTGCTCCTGCGTGATGGTCAGCTCGTCCTGGCTGAAGCCGGCCACCGCCATGGTGATGCGGTAGTCGTCCTCGCCAGTCTTGGCGATGTCATAGGGAGGCCAGTTGTCGATGGTCTCGACGCGGCTCGCGGCTTCGAGCGCGCTCAGCATTCGGTCGAAGCCGATGCTTGACCGGAACAGGGGAGTGAAATCGAAAGTGGTTCTCATAGCCACATCCTCCTTTGAGCAACATGGATACAAGTCCTTTGTCGCCGACTGCTCTCTCGCATTCACACGACATGCCGGCCCCGAATGGGCATCCGGCAGAAGACGATTTAGTTCAGTTGATTGGTTGTTCAAGAGCCCTGCAGGCGCCCCGCTTGAAATGGGCAGCCGAGGTTTTGTCTGTGTCAGGGGCATACAGCAGGCCTGCTTCCCCGGCCTATCCAGAAGTAGCCGATCTGCCTACGCCCCGAACACGTCATTCGGCCATCAACGTGCCAATGACCGCTCATTCCGCTTTGCTTCCGTCCCTCAGCAAAGCGACGTTTTGTCTTCATCCGTGTGCGCTGGTCGAACCATTTCACTCTTCTCTCCAAACCAATCTTGAATACTTCTGACACGTTAGCAGCGCGTTTCGATGACGCGTGGAACCGTGCACCAGCAAGCCGTGCCCTCGCACCACAGAACTTTGCGGGAACGGAATTTGGCATGCTTTGTTTCGTATCATGACGAGAAGGGATACGGATGCAGATGAGACGGGACACGAATTTTGAGGTGTCGCGCGCAATTGGCGCGGGCATCGGAGAGAGATTACCCGACAGCTGCAAAGGCATCCCGCCTTTGCATTGCCTACCGGATCCGAAGACATGTTCCGGCACCTACTCGAAAAGCTCGATCACGTTGCAGGCGGCGATGCCATGAGGTCATTTGCATCCCGTTCCGGCGCGCAGCCACAGTAATGCTGCGAGCCGGAACGACCTCCCCCAGCCGCTCGGCCGATTCTGGCGCGAGCAACTCCAGATGCAACGAGAATATCTCTGCGCCATACATTCGCTCGGGGACAGACGCTTCCAAGGATGATTTTCCCCCCAGGTGTGACGATCCTGGATCTACCTTGCAAGCAAGTGCCCGGGTATCCCCATGAACGAAGATCTCAGCGCGTGGCAGTGGCCGTGACGTCAGGAACTCCGGAGCCGCTTGCAGCCGGCGCTATCGTTCCAGCGAACATGCCAGGAACGACTGAAATAGTCGTAGTTTACAAAACCGTCCGAAGATTGGTTATGAGAACTGCCGGTCCTTGATTCGAAGAAGGGGATTCGGAATGTCTCAAAGCTATTATATCGGGCTGGATGTCTCGGCCCGCAGTGTCAATCTCTGCGTCGTCGATCACGATGGCAACGTGGTGCATGAACGCAAGCTTTTCTCCGATCCGGAAGAGATCGCTCAGCATATCCTGTCACTTCAGTTTCCGATCGTCCGCGTCGGTCTCGAGGCGGGGATGTTGTCACAGCATATCTATGGGTCGTTGGCGGAAGCCAACATTCCGGTTGTCTGCGTCGAAACCCGACACATGAAAGCAGCGCTGGCGGCGCAACTCAACAAGACAGACCGGCACGATGCGCGCGGGATTGCGCAGATGATGCGCGTCGGACTGTTCAAGCCGGTGCATGTGAAAACGCCCAACAGCCAGCGTCTCCGCACCATCCTCACCGCGCGGCAACTCCTGCGGAACAAGCTGCAGGACGTCGAAAACGAAATCCGCGGCCTCATCCGAAACTTCGGCTATCACCTCGGCAAGGTGACTGCTCGCGACTTCGAGTCTCGGGTGCGCGAGTTGATCGCTGACACGGACCTGCACACCGTGGCCGACGCTTTGCTGCTGGCGCGGCGCGGGTTGCGAGAGCAATTTGGCCGGTTGGATGACATGCTTGTCCGGTTAGCCCGCCAGGATGAAGTGACACGCCGGTTCATGACCGTTCCCGGCGTCGGTCCTCTTGTCGCACTGACGTTCCGGGCGACGGTCGATGTTCCGGCCCGCTTCACGCGCTCACGCACTGTCGGCGCCCACTTTGGACTGACACCACGCAAGCTACAATCCGGCGAAGTCGATCGCAACGGACGGATATCGAGATGGGGCGATGAGATGATGCGAAGCCTCCTCTATGAGGCCGCGCAAGTGCTGCTGACGCGCGTGAAACGGTGGTCGGCGCTCAAGGCATGGGGTGCACAGATCTCGCGACGCCGAGGCCACAAGAAGGCAATCATCGCGTTGGCGCGGAAAATCGCTGTGATCCTCCATCGCATGTGGATCGACGGAACGGAATTCAACTGGGGCCAGCGGCCGGAAGGCGCAACTCCATCGGCATAAAGATTCGATCGGGTTGCTGCTCGATCGAGGCACTTCCCGTGAGGGGACGGGGAACGGCGAGCGCGCAAATACGACTTGACCGCCAAGGCCGATGCCGAGGTGATGTCGCAATTTAGATTGTCCCGCCGGTTCCTCTGATCCCATCCTGTGGCGGTCTTGTACCGACCACGAAGAGAAGCATGATCCTCGCGGGTGTGCCGCTCAAACCTCGTCGTCGGGCTCGACCAGATCGACGTGGCTGACGCCGAGGGCCTGGGCGAGTTCATACAGCGTAATCACGGTCGGATTCCTCCGCCCACGTTCGAGGCTGCTGAGATATTGCTGGCTGAAGCCGGAACGTGCTTCGACCTCTTCCTGAGTCAGGCCCTTCTCCCGACGCAGGCGGGCGAAGTTCCGGCCGACCAGTTTGCGCATGTCCATGCGCAGGAAGATCGCGATTTACATACTATGAGTTTATCAACTATAGTATGTAAAATGTCCGCTCGAGAGTGACGGGTCTCTCGCTACTGGGTTGGTCCGAATAGAGAAGTCGTAGTTCTGGAGTGCGTGCGTATCCCGGTGGGAGGTGATCATGTATGATCACCGCTCGCCAATCTCGGGCTGCGCGCGCGTTACTGGGATGGACACAGGAGACGCTCGCCGACAAGGCCCAGGTCGCATTGACCGCACTCAAACGCCTCGAATCCCAAAGCGGGCTCGAGGTGTTCGAGTCCACCCGCGACCAGGTGCGCCGCGCTCTCGAAGCGGCCGGGATCGTTTTCTTGTCGACGGATAAGGGCGAGGGCGTGTTGCTGCAACACGATACGGTCAACACCGACAAACGGTGAAACAGCGGCCAGCGTGATGTCAGGTTCTCGTCAAAAGGAATGGCTATCTTCCGCCGAAGATGGTTAACAAATACGTTACCCGAACGTGAGCGAATGATGGGCCGCGCGACACAGACATATCTCGACACACCACCGTCCAGCCAGACGCTGACGTCTTATGATCGCGAGCATATGAAACTCTACATGCGCCTTCTCGATGCCGAGCGTGATGGCGCCGATTGGCGCGAAGCTGTGCAGGTTCTCTTTGGCCTCGATCCAGAGTGCGATCCCGACCGCTGCCGCTCCATCCATGATACTCATCTCGCTCGCGCGCATTGGATGACCGAACACGGCTACCGCGAACTGGTCCGCGAAAGCCAGCGCAATTCCTGACGCGTGATGCGTGCCGCGCATCACCTGTTGACCATCGCCTGACTTCCTCAATTCAACGCGTGCGGGAATCCTGACCCTTCTCAATTCGTTTGAGTAGACCCGGGAGGCCGCGATGACCCCTGACGCATCGACTTGGCGTTCGTCGGCGCAATACGACCATCTGGATGAACTGACGGCATCCGATCTGGCCTGGGAATGGCTGCGCCGCAATGACGATTATGACGCAGATTTTGAAGCCTCAATTGCCGACCATGGAGACCCCCAACCGCTGACCGAACGGATCCGGCAGCGCTGGGGGTTGCGATTTCCCTGTCGATCCGCTGGTCCCGCCACCCGATGCGCCGGTCTTCTGGCTCCCAGCGGAGGACACAAGTGTGGTGGTGCTGACCGAAGCCCCTTCGGAACTTGACGACAGCACTGACGGCGCTCCGCCGAACTGGCGCCTCGACTTCTCGGTCGAGAACGCTGGCGCGGAGTTCCATGTCCCGCTTGGCAATGGGCGGAAGCTCCAGATCTTCGACGGCGCCATTATGGGGGACGCGATCGCGGTCGCCGTCGTCCCTCTCAGCCTCGCCGGTTTCGACCGGATCGAGGCCATTCAACGCTTCCTTTCGGCCCTGCATGGTCGCGCGATCCCGCCGGATACGCGCCTGACACGCCAGCAACGCGCGCGCCTCCGACGGATGCTGCGGGCCTTCGATGGCCATCGGGCCGGCGCGACGCAGCAGGAGATCGCGCGGGTTCTTCTGAACACCGGCCGGCTTGAGCGGGACGAATGGCAGGCGTCCTCGGCCCGTCATGCCATCAAGGCATTCCTGCGCGACGCCCGTTCCATGGTCGCCGGCGGTTATCGGAAACTCCTGCGTCATCGCCGCCCACGATAACGCGATCCTTTGCCCTGATGGTGGGCGATTTCGATACCCCCCAACTTCGCCCTGCAACTCGCCGCTCTTCCTGCGCCACCGTGGTCATTGCCCGCCGCTGATCCGCAGCGGCCGCTTGCAACCCCACGGAGGCCCGATCATGCCACATGAACCCGTCGTCCTGCCGCCGCGTTTTCTACGGACCAAGGAGGCCGCGACCTTTCTCAGCCTCTCGGCCCGGACCCTCGAAAAGCACCGCACCTACGGAACCGGGCCAGCCTATCGCAAGCTTGGCGGCCGTGTGGTCTATGCCATCGACGATCTTGAGGCCTGGACCGAGCGCGGCGCGGTGACCTCCACCTCCGATCCGCGCGGCTCCGTGCTGCCCGCCAAGCGTCATGCGTTTCCGTCCGGCCCGCAGGCCGGTCGTTACGCCCGCTGATCGCAGCCGGTTCCCTTCATGACGGTGCGACGCCGATCCCTTTCTGAGCGCGGGCAGCTCGACCTGTTCCGGGCGCTCCCCGGCGATTTCGCGCCACGAGACGCGCAGGATCTCATGGCCTATCCCTTCTTCTCCCTCGCCAAGTCGAAGCGCATCGCGCCCATCGACTTCGCCGCCGGCAATGTCTCCATCCGGGTCGAGGCTGTTCCCGATCACGGCATGGCCACGATCTGGGACGCCGATATTCTGATCTGGGCGGCGAGCCAGATCGTCGAAGCCCGCGACAGCGGCCTTCGCACCTCCCGGCTGATGGCCGCCACGCCCTACGAGATTCTCACCTATGTCGGGCGCGGCACCGGCTTGCGCGACTATCAGCGCCTGAAGGCGGCGCTCGACCGGCTGCAATCGACCACGATTTCCACCTCGATCCGCCAGCCGGTCGAAGGGCGCCGGCATCGCTTCTCCTGGATCAACGAATGGCAGGAACGCACCGACCATAGCGGCAGACCCGATGGCATCGAGATGATCGTGCCGGACTGGTTCTACCAGGCCGTCCTCGACGATGCGCTCGTGCTGACCATCGACCGGACCTATTTCGATCTCACCGGCGGCCTCGACCGCTGGCTCTACCGCCTGGTGCGCAAGCACGGCGGCCGCCAGCGCGATGGCTGGCGGTTCGATTTCCGTCACCTTCACCAGAAATCCGGCAGCCTGTCGCCGTTCAAGCGCTTCGCCTTCGAGTTGCGCGACATCATCCGGCGCCAGCCGCTGCCGGGCTATTCGCTGTTTCTCGAGGCCGAGGTCGGCGGGCGAATGCAGCTGGCCTTCGAGCCGCTCGCGCCCTGTGGAAAACCTGTGGATGGCCTCGTGCTATCGGGAACCCGGACTATCGTGCTATCGGGAACCGGAGGCTCGTGCTATCAGGAACCGAAACCGGGCTTAACACCCGGAACCCATTCAGGAAATCGCGCCCTTAACTTAGAGTCTAACAAAGAGTCTAACTTTGAAGAGCGCGCGCGCGATGTGGAAAACCTCATCCGCGACACCGCCAGAAGCCTTGGTAGAGCCGCTAAGAAGAGGGCATCCGACGCCCCGGCATCGCCTCGACCGGCATCTGATCGAGGCGCAACCGAGGCTCCTGAATCTGCAGAAAGACCCCGCCTGCCTCTCGATCTGCCGGGGGGGTGCAAATGATCATCGCGCTCCTCAACCAGAAGGGCGGTGTCGGCAAGACGACGCTGGCGCTGCATCTTGCCGGTGAACTGGCTCAGGGTGGCAAGCGCGTCACCCTGATCGACGCCGATCCGCAAGGCTCCGCCCTCGACTGGTCGCAACAACGCGCGCGTGAGGGCCTGCCACGCGCCTTCGGCACCGTTGGCCTGGCCCGCGACACGCTGCATCGCGAAGCGCCCGAACTCGCCCGCGATGTCGATCGCATCGTCATCGACGGGCCACCGCGCGTCGCCGGCCTCATGCGCTCCGCGCTGCTCGCCGCCGATCTCGTGCTGATCCCGGTGCAGCCATCGCCGTTCGACGGCTGGGCTTCGGCGGAGATGCTCGCCCTCCTGGCGGAGGCGCGCATCTACCGGCCCCAGCTCGTTGCCCGCTTCGTGCTCAACCGCTGCGGTGCCCGCACCGTCATCGCCCGCGAGACCGCCGAGACGCTGGCGGACCACGATCCTCCCGTGCTCACCAGCGCCATCGGCCAGCGCGTCGTCTTCGCCGACGCCGCGCAGACCGGGCGGCTCGTCCGCGAGATCGGGCGCCGATCACCCGCCGCGCGCGAGATTGCCGCCCTGGCCGCCGAGATCGGCCTGCTGGGGATCGGGAGGGTATCGGCATGACGATCCTTACCGGCGACTGCCGCGAAGAAATGCCCTGGCACGCACCCTACGACATGATCATCGCCGATCCGCCCTATGGCGACACTTCGCTCGCCTGGGATCGGCGCGTCGAGGGCTGGGTCGTGCTGGCGCGCGCCGCCCTCAGGCCGACCGGCTCGCTCTGGGTCTTCGGCTCGCTGCGCAGCTTCATGGCGACCGCCGACCGCTTCACTGACGCCGGCTTGCGGATCGCGCAGGAGATCGTCTGGGAAAAGCAGAACGGCACCGGCTTTCATGCCGACCGCTTCAAGCGGGTGCATGAACTGGCCGTCCAGTTCTATCCCGCCGAGACCGCTTGGCGTGACATCTACAACGACGTCCAGACCACGCCCGACGCGACGGCCCGCACGGTGCGGCGCAAGCAGCGCCCGCCCCATACCGGCCAGATCGACGCCGGCCATTATGTCAGCCATGACGGCGGGCCGCGCCTCATGCGCTCGGTCATCTACCTGCGCAACTGCCACGGCCGCGCCATCCATCCGACCGAAAAGCCGTCGGCGCTCCTGGAGATCCTGATCCGCACGAGCTGCCCCGAAGGCGGCCTGGTCGGCGACTGGTTCGCCGGTTCCGGCGCGGCCGGGGAAGCCTGCCGGCTTTCCGGCCGGCGCTATCTCGGCTGCGAGATCGACCCCGACATGGCCGAGTGCGCGCGGGCGCGCATCGCCACCGTGCTGCCATTCCATGACGGAATTTCGTCATGACGGCGCGCACCGAGAAGCGCTGCTTCGCTACGCGCCCGGCCGATCCCGATAGCTGGATCAAGGCCGGCGACGCGCCGCCAAAGCGCACGGATACCGCCGACGCCTATTCGGCGCGGCTGACCGTGGACATCACGCCGGCGCTGCGCGGCCGCATCAAGATCGCGGCCTTCCAGCGCGGCATCACCGTCGCCGACATGCTGCGCGACCTGCTGGCGCGCGAGTTTCCCGACATAGGGGGAGACCGCCCATGATCGGCATCGACGCCCATGACGGCGATCTGACCCGCGCGGAACTGACCTGGGTGGAAGGCAAGACCGAATACTGGATCAGATTCGGCCATGCGACTGGTGAGCAGATCCTCGATCGCAACCGGCGTGTTGTATTCTTCCATCCCGGCACGGTGTTTGCGTTCGTCCGCTGGGCGGCGAACGACCACGGCACGATCATTTCGCGCCTCGACATCCTGCGCGCGGTTGCGCCGGGCCAGTCCTATCAGACGCTGCCCTTCGTCCGTCCAGGCGGCGAAATCCTGCTGAAGATCGAAGGCTGGCCGAAGGTCGAGGCTGTCCTTCGCCATGTCGACGGGATCGAGGCCATAGGTGTCGATCCGGCCCAAGTCGATCCCGATCATTGGCGGCACGTCTCCCACTGGATAAACGCAGGCGAAGCGCCGCGTCCCTACACCGCGGAGCGTCATCAGGCATGGCTCTGGCGGCGGGAGATCGCCCCATGACGCGCTTTCGCTATGTCATGGTGACGACGGTTGCCACGCTCGGGATCGCCTTTGCCGGATTCGTTCCGACTGCGCCAAGGCTGGTCTGGAACGCATCGGCCAGCGTGCCGATCGGGTTCTATACTGTCGCACCCGACGACCGGATCGCGGTGCCCGATCTGGTCGCCGTCATCCCACCCGAACCCTTCGCCTCGTTTATGGTCGAGCGCGGCTACGTCGCACGCGACGTGCCGCTTCTGAAGCACGTTCTCGGCCTGCCCGGACAGCGCCTGTGCCGCGATGGCCGCGCCATTATCGTCGACGGCGTTCCGCTCGGCGAGGCGCGCGACCACGACAGCTTCGGCCGAGACCTGCCGGTCTGGCAGGGCTGTCGCGTCATCGCCGAGGGCGAAGTGTTCCTGATGAACCCGGACGTCGGCGACAGCCTCGACGGCCGCTATTTCGGCCCGTTCCCCGCCTCGGCGGTGATCGGCCACGCGATCCCGCTTTTCACCGACGAAGACGGCGAGGGCCGCTTTGTCTGGCGCGCGCCGATGCGGTGACAGCGCGTCCAGAGCGGGGCCGTTGAGCCGTCCCGCGTCTTCTCCACCGCATAGGAAAGGAGCCTTCCATGGCACAGATCGGCCAGTTTACCCGCACCCCGTCCGGCTATTCCGGGCGACTCCGCACGCTCTCGCTGGACGTCGAGCTGACCTTTACGCCGTCGGAAAATGCGGACGCCGACAAGGCGCCTGCCTATCGCATCCATCTCGGCGATGAGTATGGGCCGGAAGTCGGCGCACGCTGGAAACATTCCGGCGAGCGCGCGGGACCGTTCGTCTCCGTGCTTCTCGACGATCCAGTTTTCCAGCAGCCGATCCGCGCCCGCCTGTTCCAGTCGGACGAAGACGGCCGCGACTGGGGCTTGCACTGGACCCGCCAAAAGAAGCGCGACGAGCAGGAGTGATCATGGTCACGTCCTGCATCCGTCCCGCCTCGGGGAGATGTGGCGCCCGCCGCCGCATCCTCCTCCTTCTTCTTTCCGGCCTGTTCGTCACAGCCATTGCCCCGCTGCCCGGCCTGGCGCAGATCGCCGTGATGGGTCGTGCCGTCGCCGTGCATCCGCACGGCGCCCATATCGAAGAGGCTTCGCAGCGGTTCGGCATCCCGGCGGCATGGATCATCGCCGTGATGCAGGTCGAAAGCGCGGGCAATATGCACGCCATATCGTCTGCCGGCGCGATGGGGCTGATGCAGGTCATGCCCTCGACTTGGGCGGAGCTGCGCATCCGCCATGCTCTCGGCCGCGACCCCTTCGAGCCGCGCGACAACATCCTCGCGGGCACCGCCTACCTACGCGAGATGTGGGATCGCTACGGCAATGTTGCCGCGATGCTCGCGGCCTACAATGCCGGTCCCGGTCGCTACGATGAATACCGCGCGACGGCTCGTCCGCTGCCTGCCGAGACGCGCGCCTATGTCGCTGCTTTGACGCCGATCCTGCTCGGCGAGCGGCCTTCCGGCAGCGGCTCGACGGTCGCTCCGCCGCCCGACTGGCGCGAGGCGGCGCTCTTCGTCGCGCGTGAAATCGGCGCTTCCGCTGCCGATCCCGCGTCCCCCGACCGCACGCCGGACGATGCCCCTTCGCTCGTCCCGGCGGCACCGGACGCACTCACCGCCTTGCAGTCGGAGGGGCTGTTCGTCGCCCGCGATGCCGGTGGGGACCGGCCATGAGCAGCGGCACCGCAATTCGCATCCCATCGGGCGCTGGCGTGTCATGGAGGGCGCAGAGGGTGGCGGCAGGCACCACGACCGAAAGATGGCGAGATAAAAGGCCGCACGGTGCGGCTGTGGCGGGCGGTTGTTTTTGTTCAGGTTTCCGGCGCGTCCCGCACCGTGCGGCGCTGGCGCGCACCGTGCGCTGCGCGCTCCTCTTCCTGATTTTCCTTGATGATTTGCACCGTGCGGGGGCGCCCCATGTCCGATGACAACGAGTTCCGCATCCGTCCGGGCCGTATCCGCTCGACCCGCGCGCAACAGGCGAGGCCCTTTGTCGCCCAGGCGCTCGCCGCCGCCCAGAAAGCCGGCGGACGCGTCTCGCGCTCCGGCAAGATCACCTCGGGCAACCGCTCACGCTTCGTGCGCGGTCAGCGCGCCAGCATCCAGGCCAACCGGCTTCTCACCGGACGCTCGCGCATCGCCGTCATCAAGACCCGCGTGGTTCGCCAAACGGCACGCTCGGCTCCGCTCGGCGCACACCTTAATTATCTGCGCCGCGATGGCGTGACCCGCGACGGGGAAAAGGCGCGGATGTTCGGCCCGGAAAGGGACGACATGGATGTCGGCGCTTTCGCGGAAAAGTGCCAGGACGACAGGCATCATTTCCGCTTCATCGTCTCGCCCGAAGACGCGGTGGACATGGCCAATCTGAAGGATCACGCCCGCGAGCTGATGGGGCAGATGGAGAAGGATCTCGGCACGCGCCTCGATTGGGTCGCCGTCGATCACTGGAACACCGACAATCCCCATATCCATATCATCCTGCGCGGCCGCACCGACGATGGCCAGGACCTGGTGATTTCCCGCGACTACATCAAGGAGGGCATGCGCGCCCGTGCGCAGGATCTGGTCACGCAGGAACTCGGGCCCCGCACCGATCTGGAGATCCACCGCAATCTGGAGCGGCAGGTCGAGGCGGAACGCTGGACGCAGCTCGACCGGCAGCTTGTGCGCGACGCCGGCAAGTCCGGCATCATCGACCTTGCCCCGCTTCCCGACCGCCAGCCGGACGAGTTTCATACTCTGAAGGTGGGGCGGCTGCGAACCCTTGAAATCCGCGGGCTTGCCGAAGAGATCGGCCTCTCGCAATGGTTCATCAAGCCCGAAGCCGAAGCGGTCCTGCGTGAACTGGGCGAGCGCGGCGACATCATCAAGCGCATGCACCGTGCCCTGACCGAACGCGGCATCGAACGCGGCTCGGCCAGCTATGTCCTCGCCGGCGAAAGCCTTGACGTTCCCGTCATCGGCCGCCTGGTCGAGCGCGGCCTCGACGACGAGTTGAAGGGCACCGCTTATGCCGTGGTCGACGGCACCGACGGGCGGACCCATCACATCAAGCTGCCGCATCTCGACGCCGCCGGCGACAGTCCGCCCGGTTCCATCGTCGAGTTGCGATCCTGGGAGGACCCGCAGGGGCAGCGCCGCGTCGCGCTCGCCGTCCGCGCCGATCTCGATCTTGGTGCGCAAGTCGGCGCCTCGGGCGCGACCTGGCTCGACCGGCAGGCCATCGCCCGCGATCCGATCGCGCTGTCGGACAGCGGTTTCGGCGCTGAGGTCCGTCAGGCTCTGGACGAACGCGCTGAACATCTGATCGGCGAGGGCTTTGCCGAGCGGCAGGGCGGTCGCGTCGTCTTCGCGCGCCGGCTGCTCAGCACCTTGCGCCAACGCGAACTCGACAACCTCGGCGAGAAGCTCGCAACCGAGACCGGCATGTCCTTCGAGCGCGCAGCCAGCGGCGAATATGTCGCCGGCTCCTATCGCCAGCGTTTCGCGCTCGCCTCCGGCCGCTTCGCCATGATCGACGACGGCCTCGGCTTCCAGCTCGTGCCCTGGTCGCCCTCTCTCGAAAAACAGATCGGCCGTCACGTCTCCGGCGTAGCCCGCGATGATGGCGGCGTAGATTGGGACTTCGGGCGCAAGCGCTCCCTCGGCCTTTAGCCTCAACCAGAAAGGACCATCGCAATGTCCGCGACCAAGATCCTCTGGGGACAGATCACCATCGTCTTCCTCATCATCCTCGCCACCACCTGGGGCGCGACCCAGTATGTCGCCTCGAGCCTCGGTTATCAGGCGCAACTCGGGCCGCCCTGGTTCGTGATGTTCGGCGTGCCGATCTATTATCCGCCCGCGATCTTCTGGTGGTGGTATTTCTACGAAGCCTATGCGCCGCCGATCTTCGCCAAGGGCGGGATCATCGCGGCATCGGGCGGCTTCATCGCCATTGCCGTCGCCATCGGCATGTCGGTCTGGCGGGCGCGCGAGGCGAAAAACGTCGCCACCTATGGCTCGGCGCGATGGGCCGGGAAAGGAGAGATCAAGGCGGCGGGCCTGCTCGATCCCGATGGTGTTGTTCTCGGCCGTTACGAGAAGGACTATCTACGCCATGACGGGCCGGAGCATGTCCTGTGCTTTGCCCCGACACGTTCGGGCAAAGGCGTCGGCCTCGTCGTCCCGTCGCTGCTGACCTGGCCGGGGTCGGCCATCGTCCACGACATCAAGGGTGAGAACTGGCAGCTCACCTCCGGCTTCCGCTCGCAGCACGGCCGCGTGCTGCTCTTCGACCCGACCAACCCGAAATCCTCGGCCTACAATCCGCTGCTGGAAGTGCGCCGCGGCGAGTGGGAGGTGCGCGACGTCCAGAACATCGCCGACATCCTCGTCGATCCGGAAGGCAGTCTCGACAAGCGCAACCATTGGGAAAAGACCAGCCATTCGCTGCTGGTGGGCGCCATCCTGCATGTGCTTTACGCCGAACCCGACAAGACCCTGGCAGGTGTGGCCAAATTCCTGTCCGATCCGAAGCGCCCGGTGGATTCCACGTTGCGCGCCATGATGAAGACCGCGCATCTGGGCGAAGCGGGGCCGCACCCGGTCGTTGCCAGCGCCGCGCGCGAGCTGCGCAACAAGTCCGAGAACGAGCGCAGCGGCGTGTTGTCGACGGCGATGTCGTTTCTGGGCCTCTATCGCGATCCCGTCGTGGCCAAGGTCACGCGCCGCTCCGATTGGCGGATCGGCGATATTGTGGCCGGCGATCAGCCGACCACGCTCTACCTCGTGGTGCCACCATCCGACATCAACCGCACCAAACCCCTGATGCGTTTGCTGCTGAACCAGGTCGGCCGCCGCCTGACCGAGGATCTGCAGGCGAATGCCGGGCGGCATCGGCTGCTCTTGATGCTCGACGAGTTTCCGGCGCTCGGGCGACTGGACTTCTTCGAGACGGCGCTGGCGTTCATGGCCGGCTATGGCCTCAAGAGCTTCCTGATCGCGCAGTCGCTGAACCAGATCGAGAAAGCCTACGGGCCGAACAACTCGATCCTCGACAACTGCCATCTCCGCGTCAGCTTCGCCACCAACGACGAGCGCACGGCGAAACGGGTGTCGGATGCGCTCGGCACCGCCACCGAGATGAAGGCGATGAAGAACTATGCCGGCCATCGCCTGTCGCCCTGGCTCGGGCACCTTATGGTCTCGCGCTCGGAAACCGCGCGCCAGTTGCTGACGCCGGGCGAGATCATGCAGCTTCCCCCACATGAGGAGATCGTCATGGTGGCGGGCATCCCCCCGATCCGGGCGACGAAGGCGCGCTATTACGAGGACGCCCGGTTTCGCGAGCGCGTTCTGTCACCGCCTGAATTGAAAGGTCCCGAAGAAACGCGGCCCGACGACTGGACCAAGCTTCCGATCCCGGCGCGACCGGAAGGCGCCACGGATCACGGCGACCAGAGAACCAATGACGAAGATCCGACCGAATCCGAACGCCGATTGCAGCCTGAACTCAGCCGCGTAAAGCCCGTGGAGAAGAAAAAGCCCCTCGAGAACGAATTCGAGATCGCGCCGCCCGATGAAGTTGAGGAAGAGGCCATGCAAAATCGGCGCATGATCCGCCAGGTGCAGGGCATTGCCCGGCAGGTTGCCATGGACCCGAACGACGGCATGGAGCTGTAGCGCCATGGCCAATCTCCGGAAGAAGAAAAAACTCACCGTCTATCTGGACCCCGATGTCGAAAAAGCCCTGACCGAGTTTGCCGCGCGGCGGGACCGGTCGCAGTCGATGATCGGCGAGGCGGCCATCGCCTCATTCCTGTCTCCCGACGATGCCGAACGCCGAGAGGCGATAATCGCCAAGCGCCTCGATCGACTCGATCGCCGCATGGACCGGCTTGAACGAGACGTCGGCATCGCCGTCGAAAGCCTGGCGGTCTTCATCCGCTTCTGGGTCAACACCACACCGGCCTTGCCTGAGCCGGCGGCAAAGGCCGCGAAGGCCAAATCAGCGGAGCGATACGAGGCGTTCATCACCGCGCTCGGTCGCCGCCTCGCACAGGGACCGAAGCTGCGGCAGGAGGTGTCGGAGGATGTGACGGATCAGAGAGTTGAATTTGGCCGCCTTAGTCGTTGACACGAGTTCCCGCTCCCGGTTGGCTGAGCAGTAACAAGGATCCGCCGGAAGCGGCCTTCGCGACTGTCGCGGTCTTTGGGATTTTCGCGAATTATCCTAAGGTGATGGCTGTATATTCACTCGACTTTGGAGGAACAGCCTTGAGACTTGCCATTGCCAGCCTGTTCGCCATCGGTCTCGCCGTCCCTGCCTTCGCCCAGACGGAACCGCCCGCAGATTTTGACGAAGCCGCATGGCAGGCCGAATGGGACGCGGGCGACACGGATGGCGACGGCAAGCTGAGCCGGGAAGAGGCGAAAGCCGGGAATCCGAACATGACCGATGAAGTCTTCGACCAGATCGACACCGATGGCGACGGTTTCATCAGCCCCGCGGAAGACAAGGCCGCGCTCTTCGAAGCACGCGGCAAAACCACAAATGAATAGGGTATGGGCGGGGGCTTTTGGCGCAACGGTGTTTGTCGCGGCAGCATCCGTGGCAGGCGCGGAGGCGCCCACGTCCGCCAGACCGGCCGGGTTGCCTGAGAACTATGTTCCTGAAATCCCCTCGCATGAGATGGAGCCGGACACCGGCCCGCTTTCGGCCGCCCTACAGGAGCGTTTCCGCGACCGTATCGCCGGTATCTTCATCGAGCGCGAGCCCGATTTCCATGTCGTCGTCAGGCTAACGGGAGACCGGGATGCGGGCACGCTTCAGTACCAATTGGGCGAAGATCGGGTGCGTGTCGAAGTCCTGACAGGCGCATCCCATACCGTCGATCAACTGGTCGCCGCGTTGGATGACCGCCAGATGATTACGCGCGTTCTTCCCGATGGCTACGGCGGATATGTCGATGAGCGCACCGGATATGTGGTTCTTACGGTTCTCCCCGGAACAGAGCTTGCCGGTGGCAGCGAAGCATCCCTTTCGGCTGCTTTGGGCGTGCCGATCCGCATCATCGAAGGGGAACCCGCTACAATCGGTCCAGCACCACAGCAGCGGGAAGAGCGGTAATCCATTGCGGCCCGGATTCCGGGCCGCGACGTGTCGCAAAAATCAGTCGCACAATTTTGACTTTCGCACGCGACATTTGCGACAGAAATTCCCCTGAAAATTCAACGTTGGCCTGACCTGCTACAAAAATCAGGGATCTTCGTGACGGCTTCTCAAAACTTATCGTTGCTTCCCGCTTCTCCTTTGATCGGCCCCCATAACAGCGCGACGAGGGCGAGATTGGCGATGGCGAGAGCTGCCAGCGCCACAAGAGTTTGATCGGTGCCCCCGACCGAAAGCAGGATCGCACCCACGGTTGGGCCGGCAGCTTGGGCGACGAGACTGGGCCGGGCAAGCCGCCCCATGATCGGCGCATAGCGGGAAGGTCCGAACAGGGCGAGCGGGAGCGCACCCTTGGCGATCGAGAAGATGCCATTGCCGGCCCCGTAGAGGATGAGCGACAGGCCGATGATGAGAAAACCTGCCGCGAGCATCGTCACCCCTGCCGCGCTCAGGACGGAGGCGGCCGCGAGTGTCCAGAAGGGATGATGCCTCCCCCCGCTCGCCATTTCGCCAATTCGGCCGGCGACTTGGGCCGGGCCTATCAGCGCGCCGAGGGCTACAGCTTCGCCCAGCGACAGCCCGCGTTGCTGCAACAGGGTCAGCAGATGCACCGATATGATGGTGACGCCCAATCCGGCCAGCACCACGATCGCCATCATGATCAGATAGGCCCGGCGCTCATGGTCGCGCAGCTTGATCGCAGGAGCTTGGTCTTTGCCACCGATCGGCCTGGGCTTGCCGTTGCTCGGAAGGACCAGCAGCACGAGCGGCAGGCAGATCGCGAGATGAATGCCGGCATAGGCCATGCAGGCCCCGCGCCATCCCAGATGCTCCAGAAACAAGGCCGAGAGCGGCCAGCAGACCGTGCTTGCGAAGCCGCCCCACAAGGTCAGTGTAGTGATGGCGGATCGCGCGGAACGGCCATAATAGCCCCCGAGCGTGGCAAATGCCGCATCATAAAGGCCGGCCCCCATGCCGATACCGAGCACGATCCATCCGGCGACGAATACCCATAGGGACGGCGCAGCCGCAAGGATGACGAGGCCGGCAGCGAACAGCAGGCAAGCCAGAGCAAGGATGGGACGCCCGCCGTGCTGGCCAATGGCGTCACCCACGCGCGGGGAAACGACGCCGGCCGCGAGCAGGCCAATGGAGAGAGCGCCGACGATCCATGAAAGCGGCCAACCCGTATCGGCCGCGATCGGGGCGGCGAGAACGGCGAGCAGGTAATAGGAGCTGCCCCATGCAAATATCTGTACGATGCCGAGCGCGGAGATGACGGGCCACCTTCTCGCGTCGGGAGACAGGCCCGTTTGAGCCGGCAGGTTTGTCGTCACCGGACGCGCTTGAGCGCCATACGCTCTTCCAGCTTTTGGGCGGTTTCCTTGCGCTCGCTGTAGCGGTCGGTGAGGTAAGGAGCGACGTCGCGGGTCAGAAGCGTGAACTTCACCAGTTCCTCCATCACATCGACCACCCGGTCGTAATAGGATGAAGGCTTCATTCGACCCGCTTCGTCGAACTCCTGATATGCCTTGGCGACCGAGGACTGGTTGGGGATGGTGATCATCCGCATCCAGCGGCCGAGGACGCGAAGTTGGTTGACGGCGTTGAAACTCTGCGAGCCGCCAGAGACTTGCATCACGGCCAATGTGCGGCCCTGGGTGGGGCGAACTGCGCCAACCGCGAGCGGTATCCAGTCGATTTGCGCCTTGAGGACTCCGCTCATGGCACCGTGACGTTCGGGGCTGGTCCAGACCTGCCCTTCGGACCATTCCGAAAGTTTCCGAAGCTCCTGCACCTTCGGATGATCAACGGGCGCACCATCAGGCAGCGGCAGGCCGTGCGGATCGAACACACGGGTTTCCGCGCCGAAGTGGTTGAGGAGCCGTTCGGCTTCGAGCGTGAGCAGCTTGCTATAGGAGCGTTCACGCAACGAGCCGTAGAGCAGGAGAATGCGCGGCGGATGAGCAGAGGGCGTCGTTCGTAGGCGTTCAGCCGATGGGCTGTCGAGCACCGCGCGGACCACATTAGGAAGGTCGGAAACCGTCATGGCTTGGCCTCGGCCGGAACGGCAACGGGCGTCCCTTTCTCGGGAAACCACTTCGCGCCGAGCCTGAGCGCGACATGAACGAGCAGGATCAGTGCGGGCACTTCCACGAGCGGGCCGATGACGGCGGCGAAGGCCACCGGCGATGCGAGACCGAATGCCGCGATGGCGACCGCGATGGCCAACTCGAAATTATTGCCGGCAGCGGTGAAGGCGATGGCCGTGGTGCGCGGATAATCCGCCTCGATCAGCCGGCCCATCGCGAAGCTGATGAGGAACTGGATGACGAAATAAAGCGCCAGGGGAATGGCTATGCGCAGGACATCGAGAGGCAGCGACACCACGTCCGCGCCCTTGAGGCTGAACATGGCGACAATGGTGAACAGCAGCGCGGCTAGCGTTATGGGGCTGATGCGCGGCAGAAATTCGTGCTCATACCAGCCCGCGCCTTTGCGAGCGATGAGGATGCGGCGCGTCAGGAACCCGGCGAGGAAGGGAATGCCGAGATAGATCAGCACCGCTTCGGTAATGGTCCAGAAGCTCACGTCTATGACGCTGCCCTCAAGGCCGAAGAGGGGTGGCAAGACGGAAAGGAAAAACCACGCATAGGTGGAGAAGAACAGAATCTGGAATATCGAGTTGAAGGCAACCAGACCGGCGACATATTGATTGTCGCCGCGCGCGAGTTGGTTCCAGACCAGCACCATAGCGATGCAGCGGGCGAGTCCGATCAGGATCAGTCCTGTCATGTATTCCGGGTGGTCGCGCAGGAAGATCACGGCCAGCGCGAACATCAGCGTCGGGCCGATGATCCAGTTTTGTACCAGCGAAAGGATCAGCACTCGCTTGTCGGAAAAGACCCGGTGCAGTTCTTCGTAGCGCACCTTGGCGAGCGGCGGATACATCATCAGGATCAGGCCGATGGCGATCGGTATGTTGGTGGTGCCGACCGACATGGCGTTGAGAGCTTCCGGCAAGCCGGTGAATATCGTGCCCAGCACGACGCCGAGTGCCATCGCGGCGAAAATCCACACCGTCAGATAGCGGTCGAGGAAACCAAGGCGGGAAGCTGGCTTGAGGGAAGCCATCAGTATTCTCCAATCGCAGGCTGAAAGTCAGGCGGAAGCAACGCGCCGTCCATGTTCGTCAATGATCCGCTCGCCATCCTCTTTGACGAACTCGCCCCGTTGTGGGGGCAGCAGATCAAGAACGGCTTCGGACGGTCGGCAGAGCTTGACCCCTTGGGGGGTGACGACGAGGGGGCGATTGATGAGGATCGGGTGCGCCATCATGGCGTCGAGCAATGCGTCATCGCTCAATTCTGGATCGCCAAGGCCGAGGTCGGCATAGGGCGTTCCTTTCTCCCGCAAGATCGAGCGGGCCGTCAGGCTGGCGCGCTCGATGAGTTGCGCGAGCAGCGCCCGTGAGGGCGGGGTTTTCAGATATTCGATGATATGCGGCTCGACGCCGGAATTGCGGATCAGGCCGAGCGTATTGCGCGAGGTGCCGCAATCGGGATTGTGGTAGACAATGACATCCATGGATTGCCTCACGCCGCGCCAGAGCGGGGCGAGGCTGCCCCTTCGGATTGACCGATTTCGTTGAGCTTCATATTGAGCGACGATTTATCGAGGCTGGCGACGGGCAAGGCCACGAAGACCGAAATCCGGGTTTTCATGTAGCGAAACGCCGTGACAAAAGCCGCCATGCGCTGAATCTCGGTGCCCTCGACGGTGGCGGGGTCTTCGATACCCCAATGCGCGGTCATCGGCTGGCCCGGCCAGACCGGACAGGCTTCGCCGGCCGCGTTGTCGCAGACGGTGAACACGAAATCCATCACCGGCGCGTCGGGGCCGGAGAATTCTTCCCATCCTTTCGATCGGAAGCCTTCAGCCGGGTAGTCGTAGCTTTCGAGTACCTTCAGGGCGAGCGGGTTCACTTCGCCTTTGGGCTGGCTTCCAGCCGAATAGGCCCGGAAGCGACCCGCACCATCCTTGTTCAAGATGCTTTCGGCAAGGATCGAGCGGGCGGAATTTCCGGTGCAAAGAAACAGCACGTTGAAGATTCTATCGGAGTGATTGGCCATAGGCTCAGGCATGGGTGACGCCTTTCGTCGGTTTGCAGCAGGACAGCGCGGCGACTGCCGGGTTGCACACGTCCGGGTGGCCTTGGCAGCAATCGCGCATGAGAAATTCGAGCAGGCCGGACAGCGCCGGATAGGAGGCGCTGTAGATGATCGAGCGCCCGTCGCGCCGCGACTCGATGAGGTCGGCTTGTTCAAGGTGGCTCAGGTGGAAGGACATGCGCGACGACGATGCGCCGTCCATCGCTTCCCCGATCGCGCCGGCCGGCATCCCTTCCGGGCCGGCCGTCACCAGCAGGCGCACGATGCGCAGCCGGGTTTCCTGCGAGAGCGCCGCGAAGGCAGAGAGGGCTTGCTTTTCGTTCATGTATGCCTCAACATCTCAAGAGTAGTTGAATCATGGATACACGGACATGAACGCTTACGCCAGCCCCTTAATCACAGAATTTCCTGATGTTGCCTCGCTCGGGGCGATCCTCGATATTTTGGAGGGCCATGCCGACAAGGTTCTTGTGCTCGCCTATGGCGACGGGCAGCAGGTGCAGGCCGGCTATCACATCACGGAGGTCAAGGCCGGTTCCTTCGTCACGCTCGATTGCGGCGGCAATCCCGATGCGTGGCGGGAGACGGTCTTGCAGGTCGAGGATATTCCCCCGACCGAAGGCAGCATGCCGATGACCGTCGCCAAGTTCCGGTCAATCTTGGGAAAGGTCGGCAGCAGGGTCCAGCTTGACACGGACGCGCGGTTGACATGGGAGGTGAGCCGGCCCGGTGAGCCGATGCAGGTCTATGACGGGGCCGGAATCGAGATCGAGAAAGACCGGACGATTGTGCGTCTCAGCCCGCGCCCCGCAATCTGCAAGCCGAGGCATCGCGCGCAGCAGACGAGAGCGTCTGCCTGCTGCGGCTAAGCCCGCCCGAGCCATTGCCATGTCGCACTACTTCTAAAGCCCGCTACGTTGCAGGTTCCGGGAATTTTGCGGCGATAGTTTCGGATAGCTGGCGAGGACTTCTGTTCATGCAGCCTTTGTTTTGCCTCGTGCCAGAACGCTCTCCACCAGCAAAAGCCCGACCCCACAGACAATCGCCACGTCGGCAAGGTTGAAGGCGGGCCAATGATAGCTGCCAATGTAAAAATCCAGGAAATCCGCCACCGCACCCTGCCGCAGCCGGTCGAGCAGATTGCCGAGCGCCCCCCCAACCACGAGCCCGAGGGCGGATGCCGTCAGGCGGCTGTCGCTTCGATGGATCCAGACAAGGAGGCCAGCGACTATAGCGAGCGTGAACGCCATCAGGAGCCAAGCCGGCGCCTGGCCGAACAATCCGAAGCTCACGCCGGTATTGAAGCCGAGCACGAGATTAAAGAAGCCGGTGACGGGGATGACCTGAGGCGGGTTCATAACATGGTTCAGGACCCACCACTTCGTCGCCTGATCAAGGAAAAATCCGCCAAGGGCGATGGGAAGGCCGAGCCTGAGCATGTCCAAATGTCCTTTAAACTCCGGCTTAGCCGATCCGGCCGAGGGCCGGGAAAGTCTGGAGCAGCCATATCGCAAAGCTGGTTAGATGGCCGGTGATCATGGCGATGCCCATCACCACCATCACCCCACCAGCGACGATTTTGAGCACCCGGCCAGTACGGCGCATCGACATCATCCGCGCCATGAACCCGCGCATGAACAAAGCGGCCAAGATGAAAGGGAGGCCAAGGCCGAGCGAGTAGACGGCGAGCAGCGTCGTTCCGCTTGCGACCGTGGCGTTGGCGGCGGACAGGGTCAGAATCGCGCCCAGCACTGGTCCGATGCAGGGAGTCCAGCCGAACGCGAAAGCGAGACCGAGGAGATAAGCCGCGCCGGCGCTTCCGCTGCCCGGATTGGCATGGAACCGCGCTTCACGATTGAGCCAGGGCATTGGTACGAGGCCTGTCGTGAACAGACCGAAGAGGACGACGATTACGCCTCCGATCAGGTTCGCTTCGAAAAGATACATGCGCAGGAGCCGGCTCAACACGGTTGCGCTGGCCCCAAGGAGGACGAACACGGTCGTAAAGCCGAGCACGAAGCAGAGGCTGAGGCCGAGAGTTCGGCTTGCCGCCTTGAATTCGGCATCGGCCGCAGTGCCATCCGGGCTAATCGTGCGGCCTGCGACGTAGGAGATATAGCCCGGCACCAGCGGAAGGACGCAGGGCGACAGGAAGGATACGACACCTGCGGCGAAAGCCGTCGCTATTCCGATACTGGAGAACTCCATCAGCCAATCTCGCCCGCCAGGCGGCGGAGCTTCTGCAATCGAATCTCACGCGGCTCGTGCATGTCGAGCGTGCCGACGAATTGGCTCTCGGCATCCATCAGGTAAACGCCGGCGGTATGATCCATTGTGTATTCGCCCCCTTCCAGAGGCACTTTTCGCGCATAGGCCGCAAAGGCCTTCACCACAGCGTCCGTTTCCTGTCGATTTCCCCGCAGTGCGAGGATGCGGTTATCAAAGGCTGTCATGTACTGAGCCAGCAATTCTTGTGTGTCCCGTTCGGGATCGACGGTGAAGAACAGGACGTTGAACTGGTCGGCCACCGGCCCGAGCTCGTTCATGAGATCGCTCAGTTCATAGAGCGTCGTCGGGCACACATCGGGACAATGGGTGAAGCCGAAGAAGGCGAGATAAGGCTTTCCGGCCAGCGCAGCATTGTCGATCGTTTCGCCTCGATGGGATGTGAGCTGGAACGGGCCGCCGATGGCTGCCGTGCCTGTCGAGGACGCGACCGCCACGGTTTGCTGTTGCCAAGGCTTGGATACGGACAGGCCGATGAAAAGCCCGCCGACAGCGGCGACGGCAACCCATGCAACAAGGCGGAAAAGTTTGACGCCGCTCATTGGACAGCCTCTCCGTGTCCGTCATGTTCGTTCGCAGATTCCGGACGAGCGCCCATGTTCTGCACAACGAACTCAACGTCGATCGCACCGGCCTGCTCGAACACAAGAGTCGCGGCAAACCGCTCCCCATCCTTCAAAGGGCGCGATGGCTTCAAGAACATGATGTGCATACCGCCAGGTTGAAGCTCGACGGTCTCGCCAGCTCCAATTTCGATGCCATTTTGCACAGGCCTCATGCTGGCAACCCCATCGCTCACGGTCGACTCATGGATTTCCACCCGGTCTGACAGAGGTGATGAGATTGAAACCAGGCGATCGGCCATATCGCCATCGTTTGTCAGCGTCAGATAGCCGCCGGCTACCGGCGTGACCGGCGGAGTCGCGCGTGACCACGGGTGATTGATGGTGATCGAACCAGCTTGGAAGTCGTGACCCACAGCAGGAGAGATCGACACTGCAAGGGCAAGGAAGGCGGCGGATAGGGCTCGCAAACTAGTCATGTTCCTTTTCTCCTTTTCCAGCTTCGCCGGCCTTCTCAAGGATTTCGAAGCCGCTTCTGACAACGACTACAACCACACCCAAGCCAATGATCAGATCCGGATAAGGCGAATTGAAAAGAATTACTGCAAGACCAGAAACAGCGATCGCCGAGTTCACGAGCATATCGTTTGTCGTGAATATCCATGAGGCTTGCAGATGCACGCCACTTTCCCGATGTGATTTCAGGAACCACATGCAGATCATATTCGTAAGCGCGCTCGCGATTGCCACGGCGATCATGACCGGCCCGATCGGATCGGAGCCAGTGAAGAAGCGTCGGCCAACCTCAAACAGAAGCAAACCGGCGAATACTATCAGGAGCATACCCGACAGCCGCGCAACGCGAACCTTCGCCGCCAAACCGCGACCTACGACGAAAAGGCTGATGGCGTAGACACCGGCATCGCCAAGATTATCGAGTGCAGAGCCCATCAATCCTGTTGACTGAGCCCACCAACCTAATCCTCCCACAATGGCTGCCTGGGCAGTATTAATCGCAAGTACCCATGCGAGCGCCCATTGTTCGCTCTTCTCGGATGAATTGGCACTGCCCTGGGACTGATTACTCATAAATTATACCTCGGCTTTCTTGGCGAGAAGTGGAAGCCGCGACCTGCATGTGCGCACTGTTCAAGCTCATTTGTCGCGGGTGCCGCGCCAGGTCAGCAGGCGCAGCGCATTGGCCGTAACGAGGACAGTAGCGCCCGTATCGGCGAGGATGGCCATCCAGAGCGTGGTAATGCCGAATAGAGTCGTCACGAGGAAGACAGCCTTCAGACCAAGCGCTATTGCGATGTTCTGCCAGATATTGCCGAGCGTCGCCTGCGACAATCCGATGAGATCAGCGATACCCGTCACCCGGTTTCTGAGCAGCGCGGCATCAGCGGTTTCCAGCGCGACGTCGGTGCCCGCACCCATGGCAACGCCAACGGAGGCAGCAGCGAGCGCCGGAGCGTCGTTGATACCGTCTCCCACCATGGCAATCGGTCCATCAGCCCTGAGGCGGCCGATCTCGGCGAGCTTGGCGTCGGGCAGAAGTTCGGCGCTCGCCTCAAGGCCGAGATGAGCCGCAATGGCGTCGGCCGTGCGCTTGTTGTCGCCGGTCAGCATCAGAGGGCGCACGCCGCGATCTGTCAGCCGCTTCACACCTTCGATAGCGTCGTCGCGCGGCTCGTCGCGCAAGGCGATCAATCCCTCGATGGTCTTGCCCTTGATGAGCACGACGACCGTCTTGCCCTGGCTCTCCAGCCCGGTGATCGTGTCAACGATGCTCTCTTCGAGGCCCGTTTGTTCGGCGGCGTGACGGGGAGACCCGACCGAAGCGAAGCCGTCCTTCAACCGCGCTGTGACCGCTTTGCCGGGTGTGGCAACGCCGCCCCCGAAGGTGGCGGGCAGTTCGAGCCCCCGCACCTTTGCCGCCTCCACGATTGCAATCCCGAGAGGATGGCTGGTGCTGCGCTCGACGGCCGCCGCGATGGCAAGGACGGAGTTCTCATCACCATTGATCGGCACAATGTCCGTCACCTGGGGGTGGCCACGCGTCAGCGTTCCCGTCTTGTCGAAGGCAACGGTTACGACCTTGCCAAGTGTTTCCAGCGTCGCGCCGCCCTTGATCAACAGTCCCTGACGCGCACCGGCGGCAAGACCCGAAGCAATAGCCGCCGGTGTGGAAATCACGAGCGCGCAGGGACAAGCAATCAGCAACGTCGCGAGACCCCGATACACCCATGTCATCCAGTCACCGCCGAAGGCGAGCGGCGGCACGACAACGATCAGAGCCGCGACGACCATCGCGCCCGGCGTGTACCAGCGGCTGAAACGGTCGATCATACGCGCCGTCGGGGCCTTTGATTCCTGGGCTTCCTCGACCATGTGGATGATACGGGCGATGGTGTTGTCGGCCGCGACATGGCTGATCGACACCCGCAACTCGCCATTTGCATTGATGCTGCCGGCATAGACGTTTGCGCCGGCTTCTTTCAGCACGGGCACGGATTCGCCTGTCACCGGGGCCTCATCGACCTCAGAAACGCCGTCAATCACCGTGCCGTCAGACGGCACACGGTCACCAGGCCGAACAACGACAACATCACCGACGGCCAGATCTTCTGCGGCGACCTTCTCAACAACACCATCACGCTCGCGGAACGCGGCCCGAGGCACGAGATCGATCAGTGCTTCAATGCCAGCGCGCGCACGGCCGGCCGCCACGGTTTCAAGCAATTCGCCCACTGCGAACAGAAAGATCACGACAGCAGCTTCTTCGGCCTCGCCGATGGCGACCGCGCCGAGTGCCGCGACCGTCATCAGCGTCTCGATGGTGAAGGGGGAGCCGGACATCGCGCCGGCGACCGCCCGCCTCGCGAACGGGATGATGCTGATCAATGCAGCGCCCGAGTATAGCCATTGCTCCGATTCGGGCAGGACACGCGCGAGGGCGAAGGCAAGGATGAACAACGCGCCGGTAAGGAGCACAAGCCGACCCTTGCTGCCTTTCCACCACGCCTCCGTGCTGCGTTTCCGAGGTGGGCTCGCCTTTGCCTCGGTCTGCTCGATCACTGGTGTGTAGCCGAGCGCTCGGATCTTTTGCTCAATGGTGCCGAGAGCCGTACGGTCCTCATCCAGTTGCAATGCGAGCGTCTCGTTGGCGTAGCTGACATGAATGTCGCTAACGCCCGGCAGGCGTTGCATCACCGTTTCAATTTTCAACGCGCAGGAGGCGCAGTCCATGCCTTCTACACGCAGTCTGTAAGGGCTCGCTGCCGCCATGATGTCACCTCGACTTTCCCGATGTGACATTGTAGATAGACCCTGTAGTAACTATAGGGTCAAGAGATGAACGACAGAATTCTGATGATCGGCCAATTGGCTAGACGAACGGGGACCAAGGTCGAGACGATCCGGTTCTACGAGAAGAACGGTCTCCTGCCCGCACCCTCGCGTACCGATGGCAACTACCGTGCATATGAGCCGGGCCACCTCAACCGCCTCAGCTTCATCAGGCGTGCGCGCGAGCTTGGTTTCTCGCTCGATCAGATCAGGGAGTTTCTCAAGCTGGCCGACGATCGTTCGCAGTCCTGCGCGGCGATTGATGCGATTGCAAAGGAGCACCGGAAGGAAGTCGAGCGAAAAATCGAAGACCTAACTGCGCTCAAGTCGGAACTGGACAGGATGATAGACCAGTGTGGATGCGGGCTGGTCGCAGATTGTAGGATAATAGAGAGCCTGTCTCCGCTGCCAGCCAGAACCTAATGACTGCTCACCGCAGCGCCGGGCCTCTCGATGCCAAAATCTTTGCGGCGATCGGTGACGTAATCATCTGGATCACAGCGAAGAAGGCGGCAGGCACGGCGATTTCCGAGGGCAACCCGGACGCCGCTACGAACGCCGCCGCAATGGAGAACTCCTTTTTGCTCACCGTGAACAGGTAGGCGATCAGCTCTTGCCGGTCGGCCACAAAGACTTTTGCGATGGACCCGACCGCATAGCCGATCAGGTTCAGCGTGAGCGCGGCCAGCGCGATTAGGAGGGCGAACCAGCCATAGCCGAGGATTGTTTCGGCGTTTGGACCCACGACCGCCAGAAGCAGGAGCAGGTAGAGCACCGAACCAAGAGAGGGATAGAGGCCATCGTGTCGGCCGACCGCTTCCGGGTATCGCGTGCGTAGGTAGACCCCGATCACGGTCGGCAGCACCACGATCAGCACTAATTCCATGATGATCGCCCCGATGGGAACTTGCAGCTCGATTCCGGTGAGAAGCAGGAACAGGATCGGCACGATGAAGGGCGAAAGCACTGTGTTGACCGCATTGAGGACCGCCGCGAGGGCGACATTGCCGCGTGCGAGCAGGACCAGCAACGGAGCGGAAACGTCAGTCGGCAGAGTGCCGACAAGGGTTTGACCGGCGGCCAGCGGCCCAGAGCCGAAGAACAGCCGCCCGGTGAGCCATCCGGCGAGCGACATGGGACCATAGACGAGGCCAAGCGCCCAAAGCTGCCGGCTCGGCTTCCGGAAAACCAGCTTCACGGCGTGAGCGTCGAATGTCAGGCTGATGACCAGCATCAGCAATGCCAGAAGCGGGCTTATGCCGCTTTCAAGGACCATGCCGAGCGAAGGGACGAGCAGGCCAAGCGCGGCCGTTACAACGGCCAGCAGCAGGAGATTGTTTTCAACAAAGGCGAGGGCTTTCTGCATCGGCAGTCCTATTCGCAGCGGATCGTACCGGTTGGGCGGCCCTCGCATTTCGCGAACAGGGCAATCGCTTGATCGCAATATTTGCAGTGACCTTGGCAGCAGTCGTGCATGAGGAAGGCGACGAGATCGGAGAGCGCCGGCCAGTTGGCGCTGTAGATGATCGACTTGCCATCTCGCCGCCCCTGCACGAGTCCGGCACGCTCCAGTTCCTTGAGATGGAAGGAGACGCGCGACGGCGGCGCATCATCGAGCGCGCCGGCGATGGCACCAGCGGCCATGCCGTCAGCCCCCGCGACGACCAACATGCGGATTATCCGCAAGCGGTCCTTGTGAGAGAGCGCGGCGAAGCCCGCGAGCGCGTCGTTTTCGTCCATATCATTTCAACGTTTCATGTTTTGTTGAAATTATTGCTTATAGATGGAGCGCGCGCGCCTCAATCTCGCGCAATTCCTGAAACCCGCAATAGATCGGCTGCACCCGGAAAGTCGCGGCTATTCGTTTCACAAGACTTTATCGCAAGTGCTAAGCCACTTGCGACATGATTTCCGAGAGCGGACCACCTGGGGCGAACGTCGGCTCGGTCCCGGCGAGGCGGCCTGACGCCACGGGCCGGTCGAATCAGTCGAGAGCATGCCGGTGTGCCTGCAGATCATCCGACTGGTCAGGCACACCGCCGTTCTCCTGTAATTTTATCCCACATTACTACGACGACCGAAACTTGTTGAAACGACCTGTTTTGTGTCTCTTTTAGTGATCCCCATCCGGGGATCGTCTCTCGCCTCCCCGGTGGAACGGGGACGAGATGCCAGGCATCAACCACAAACAGGCAAATGTGGACCGCGGCGCGCGCATGCTCCGGACAGCGCTCGGGCCTGCCATCTCAACCCTGCTGCAAGACCCGTCTGTCGTCGAGGTCATGCTGAACCCGGACGGACGCATCTGGGTGGACCGGCTGTCCGAAGGGTTGGCCGATACGGGCGAAATACTGTCCGCCGCTGACGGTGAGCGCATCGTGCGGCTGGTCGCCCACCATGTCGGCGTCGAAGTCCATGCGCGCAGCCCGCGCGTCTCGGCCGAACTGCCCGAAACCGGCGAGCGCTTCGAGGGGTTGCTGCCGCCGGTCGTGTCCGCACCCGCCTTCGCCATCCGCAAGCCCGCGGTCGCAGTATTCACGCTAGACGACTATGTGGCCGCCGGCATCATGTCCGCCGATCAGGCGGAAACGCTCCGCGCGGCCGTCGCGTCCCGCGCCAACATCCTTGTCGCAGGCGGCACGTCCACCGGTAAAACGACGCTGACCAATGCGCTGCTCGCCGAGGTGGCGAAGACGCAGGATCGGGTCGTCATCATCGAGGACACCCGCGAACTGCAATGCGCAGCGTCGAATCTCGTGGCGATGCGCACCAAGGATGGTGTCGCCACCTTGTCGGAACTGGTGCGGTCTTCGCTGCGCCTGCGTCCGGACCGCATTCCGATCGGTGAGGTGCGCGGCGCCGAGGCGCTCGATCTCCTCAAAGCCTGGGGCACCGGCCATCCGGGCGGCATCGGCACCATCCATGCTGGTTCCGGCATCGGCGCCCTGCGCCGCCTCGAACAACTCATCCAGGAAGCCGTCGTCACTGTGCCGCGCGCGATGATCGCGGAGACCATCGACCTCGTGGCCGTCCTCGCTGGCCGCGGCTCCGCGCGCCGGCTGGCCGAACTTGCCTGCGTCGAAGGGCTCGGCCCCGACGGCGATTACCGGATTTCCCTCGCTTTTCCCGACACCTCAATCCCTCACGTTCCAGGAGAACCTGCATGATCCGTTGCGCCGTTCGTATCCGTCATCATCTGGCGACCGCCGCCGCCTTCACCTGGGCGAGCCTGATGACTGCCCCCGCCCAAGCGTCTGGCTCCTCCATGCCCTGGGAAGCGCCGCTGCAATCCATCCTTGAATCCGTCGAAGGCCCGGTGGCCAAGATCGTGGCAGTGATCATCATCATCGTCACCGGCCTGACGCTCGCATTCGGCGATACCGGCGGCGGCTTCCGTCGCCTCATCCAGATCGTCTTCGGTATCTCCATCGCCTTCGCGGCGTCCAGCTTCTTCCTCTCGTTCTTCAGCTTCGGCGGCGGAGCGCTGGTCTGATGGCGGTGAGTTTCGAGGCGCTCGACGCGGTTCCGGGATTCAGTGTGCCGGTTCACCGCGCCCTGACCGAACCGATCCTGCTTGGCGGAGCGCCACGCTCCGTCGCGATCCTCAATGGCACGCTGGCCGGAGCCGTGGGCCTCGGCCTCCAGCTCTGGCTGGCCGGCATCCTGATCTGGGCCGTCGGTCACATCGCCGCCGTCTGGGCCGCCAAGCGCGATCCGCTCTTCGTCGAGGTCGCGCGCCGCCACCTCCGCATCCCCGGTCATCTTTCGGTGTGAGGAAGCCCATGATGAATCTCGCCGAATACCGCCGTACCGCATCCCGCCTCGCCGATTACCTTCCCTGGGTAGCGCTGGTCGGCTTCGGCGTTGTCCTCAACAAGGACGGCTCGTTCCAGCGCACCGCGAAGTTTCGCGGTCCCGATCTGGATTCCGCCGTCGCGGCCGAGCTGGTCGCGGTCGCTGGCCGCCTTAACAATGCCTTCCGTCGCCTCGGCTCCGGCTGGGCGATCTTCGTCGAAGCACAGCGGTCGGAAGCCGCCACCTATCCGGCGAGCCGCTTCCCCGATCCCGCATCGGCGCTGGTCGATGCCGAGCGCAAGGCCGATTTCGAGGAGAAAGGCAGCCATTTCGTCTCTGGCTATTTCCTGACCTTCCTCTGGCTTCCGCCCGCCGAGGATGCCGCCCGCTCCGAGTCCTGGCTTTACGAGGGCCGCGAAACGTCGAGCGTGAACCCTTGGGAACTGGTGCGCGGCTTTGCCGACCGCACCGACCGCGTGCTGGCGCTGCTCGACGGTTTTATGCCGGAATGCCGCTGGCTCGATGACGCCGGGACGCTGACTTACCTGCATTCGACGATTTCGATCAACCGGCATCGCGTCCGCGTGCCCGAAACCCCGACCTATCTCGATGCGCTGCTGGCCGATCAGCCGCTGACCGGCGGGCTGGAGCCGCGCCTGGGCAATCAGCATCTCCGGGTGCTGACGATCACCGGCTTTCCGGCAACCACCACCCCCGGCCTGCTCGACGAAATGAACCGGTTGGCCTTTCCCTATCGCTGGTCGACCCGCGCCATCCTCATGGACAAGACCGATGCGACCCGGCTGCTGACGAAGATCAGGCGCCAGTGGTTCGCCAAGCGCAAGTCGATTGCCGCCATCCTGAAAGAGGTGATGACCAACGAGCAATCCGCGCTCGTCGACACCGACGCCGCCAACAAGGCGGCCGATGCCGACATGGCCCTGCAGGAACTTGGCGCCGACATGGCGGGCATGGCCTATGTCACGGCGACCGTCACCGTTTGGGACGAGGACGCCCGCCGCGCCGACGAAAAGCTGCGGCTGGTCGAGAAGATCATCCAGTCCCGCGATTTCAGCGTCATGGTCGAAACGGTCAACGCCGTCGACGCCTGGCTCGGCAGCTTGCCCGGACATGCCTATGCGAATGTCCGGCAACCGCCGGTCTCGACGCTCAACCTTGCCCACATGGTCCCTTCGTCCGCCGTGTGGGCGGGACCGGAACGGGACGATCACTTCGGCGCGCCCCCGCTGCTGTATGGCAGGACCGAAGGATCGACCCCGTTCCGGTTTTCCCTCCATGTCGGCGATGTCGGCCATACGCTTGTCGTCGGGCCGACGGGTGCCGGCAAATCGGTGCTGCTGGCGCTAATGGCCTTGCAGTTCCGGCGCTACGCGCGCTCACAGGTCTTTGCCTTCGATTTCGGCGGCTCGATCCGGGCCTGCGCCCTCGCGATGCAAGGTGACTGGCACGATCTTGGTGGCGAGCTGACCGACGCTTCCGAAACATCCGTCTCGCTGCAACCTCTGGCGCGCATTCACGAGACGGCCGAACGCGCCTGGGCCGCCGACTGGATCGTGGCGATCCTGACGCGCGAGAACATCCAGATCACCCCGGAGGTGAAGGAGCACATCTGGACGGCCCTGACCTCGCTCGCCTCCGCCCCGGTCGGGGAACGCACCATCACCGGCCTCGCCGTGCTGCTCCAGTCGAATGATCTGAAACAGGCGCTCCGCGCCTATTGCGTCGGTGGTCCCTATGGCCGGCTGCTCGATGCGGAGACCGAACATCTTGGTTCAGCAGACGTGCAGGCATTCGAAATCGAGGGCCTTGTCGGGACCGGCGCGGCGCCCGCGGTCCTCTCTTATCTCTTCCACCGCATCGGCGACCGGCTAGACGGGTGGCCCACGCTGCTGATCATCGACGAGGGCTGGCTGGCGCTCGACGACGAAGGCTTCGCGGACCAACTCAGGGAATGGCTCAAAACCCTGCGAAAGAAGAACGCCAGCGTCATCTTCGCCACGCAGTCACTGTCCGACATCGACAATTCAGCCATCGCGCCGGCGATCATCGAAAGCTGCCCAACGCGGCTGTTGCTGCCCAACGAGCGCGCCATCGAACCCCAGATCACCGCGATCTATCGCCGTTTCGGCCTCAATGACAGGCAGATCGAGATCCTCGCACGGGCCACGCCCAAGCGGGACTACTACTGCCAGTCGCGGCGCGGCAACCGCCTGTTTGACCTCGGATTGTCGGAAGTCGGGCTGGCGCTTTGCGCCGCATCGGCCAAATCCGATCAGGCCCTGATCAGCGAAATCCTCACCGAGCATGGCCGCGACGGGTTCCTCGCCGCCTGGCTCAAGGCGCGTGGCGTCGAATGGGCCGCAGAACTGATCCCGGACCTCAGCAATCTCGCGACCGAAAGCGAGGATCTGCCGTCCGTCATTTTCGATGAGGACGCGTTCGAGCTCACCCTGGAAGAAGAGGAAAGTACCCCATGACGCGCACAAAGACCCGGATTTCCCGCATGGCCAGCGCTTCGGCGCTCGCCCTTTCGCTTGCCGCGCCGCTGGCGCTCGCGCCGGACTTCATCACCCCGGCCCATGCCTTCTTCGGCGGGTTCGGCCGGATCGTCTATGATCCGACCAACCACGCGGAGAATCTGCTGACCGCCGCCCGTACGCTGGAGCAGATCAACAACCAGATCACCTCGCTTCAGAACGAGGCGCAGATGCTGATCAACCAGGCCCGCAATCTCGCGAGCCTGCCTCACAGCTCGCTTCAGGCGCTTCAGCAGAACGTCCAGCGGACCCAGCAGCTTCTCGGGCAGGCCCAGAACATTGCGTTCGACGTTCAGAACATCGATCAGATGTTCCAGCAGGACTACGGCAAGCTGTCTTTGACCGCGACCGACACCCAGATGATCGCCGATGCGCGCTCGCGCTGGGAAAACACCGTCGGCGGCCTGCAGGACGCCATGCGCGTCCAGGCCGGCGTCGTCGGCAATATCGACAGCAATCGCACGCAAATGTCGGAGCTTGTCGGCCAAAGCCAGGGGGCGACCGGCGCGCTTCAGGCGACCCAGGCTGGCAACCAGCTTCTCGCCCTCCAGTCGCAGCAGCTTTCGGACCTGATCGCTGTCATCTCGGCCAATGGCCGGGCGAATGCCTTGACCGAGGCCGAACGCGCCACGGCAGCCGAACAGGGACGCATTCAGCGCGAGCGTTTCCTGACGCCGGGGTCAGGCTATCAGCCCGGCAACGCGCGAATGTTCAACTGAGGAAAGGAGGCGGAGTATGGAGGGGAAGGTGCTGGCCCGGATCGCGGCCATTGTGTTCGTGGCCGTGGCCATCACGGCGGCGATCATCGAGATGTCGCGTGAGGAAGGCCCCGCGCCAGCACCTTCCGTCCCAGCGCTTCAGCCCGCCACCGATCCGCTGCGTCTGGAACAGCGGCGTTGCCAGGCATTGGGCGAGGCGGCGGCCAATGATGCCGACTGCCTCCGAACCTGGGCCGAGACCCGCGATCGCTTCCTCGGCAAGACACCCGCGCCAGCGACCCCCGCACAGAACGGGAGACCGTGAGCCATGGGCGGAACGGGGGTCATCGATAATTTTCTCGGCATCTTCACCAGCTATATCGACTCCGGCTTCGGCCTGCTCGGCGGCGAGGTGGCGTTTATCGCCACGACGCTGATCGTCATCGACGTGACGCTCGCCGCACTGTTCTGGGCCTGGGGCGCCGACGGCGACATCATTGCGCGGTTGGTGAAAAAGACGCTGTTCGTCGGCGTCTTCGCCTATCTCATCAGCAACTGGAACAATCTCGCACGGATCGTCTTCGAGAGCTTCGCCGGGCTCGGGCTCATGGCGTCCGGCACTGGCTTCTCGGTTGCCGATCTGCTGCGCCCCGGCCGCGTTGCCCAAACCGGGCTGGACGCCGGTCGCCCGCTGCTGGAATCTATTTCGGACCTGATGGGCTGGATCGCCTTCTTCGAGAACTTCATCCAGATCGCGTGCCTGTTGTTCGCCTGGGCGCTGGTGGTGCTGGCCTTTTTCATCCTGGCAATCCAGCTTTTCGTCACGCTGATCGAGTTCAAGCTGACCACGCTGGCCGGCTTCGTGCTGATTCCATTCGGCCTGTTCGGCAAGACCGCCTTCATGGCCGAGCGGGTGCTGGGCAATGTGATCTCCAGCGGTATCAAGGTGCTGGTCCTCGCCGTCATCATCGGCATCGGCTCCACGCTCTTCGGCCAGTTTACCGCAGGCTTCGGCGGTGCGACCCCGACAATCGACGACGCCATGGCGATCGTGCTGGCAGCCCTTTCCCTTCTCGGCCTCGGCATCTTCGGCCCCGGCATCGCCACCGGCCTCGTCTCCGGAGGCCCGCAACTCAGTGCCGGCGCCGCCGTCGGGACTGGCCTTGCGGTTGGCGGCGCTGCGATCGCAGCCGGTGGCGCGACCATGCTCGCGGCGCGGGGTGGCGCAGCCGCACTCTCGGGCGGGGCAGCACTTGCCCGCGGCGGTGCCTCGGCCGCCGGTGCGGCTTCGTCCGCCTATACCCTCGGCTCCTTGGGCGGGTCCGGCACGGCCGGGGTCGCCTCCGGCCTTGGCGGTGTGGCGCGCGCCGGAGCCTCCGCCGCCGTTTCACCACTCAAGCGCGCCGCCTCCCGCGCCAGCGACAGCCTGAAATCCAGCTATTCCGATGGTGCGAAAGCCGGATTCGCGGCATCCGGCGGCACGTCGACCATGGGCACCGTCGGCAGAGATTCGTCGCCTGCGCCGTCAACCCCCTCAACCCCTGATGGGCCGCCGGCCTGGGCGCAGCAGATGCGGCGTGGCCGGGCCATGAGCCACGGCGTCACGGCTGCTGCTCATGCTGTCCGATCCGGCGACAGCCACGGCGGCGGCTCCTCCGTCAGCCTTTCCGAAAGTGACCGCACATGAACATCTTCAAACGACCGACGACCCATTACGGCAAGGTGCCGGAACCCGAGACTCCCTATCAAAAAGCCGCACAGGTCTGGGACGAACGCATCGGCTCGGCCCGCGTGCAGGCGAAGAACTGGCGCTATATGGCGTTCGGCTGTCTGATCCTCTCGGCCGGCTTTGCCGCCGCGCTCGTCTGGCAATCGGCGCGTGGAACCGTCGTGCCCTGGGTGGTGCAGGTGGACAATCTCGGTCAGGCGCAGGCTGTCGCGCCCGCGAACGCCGATTATCGCCCGACCGATCCGCAGATCGCCTTCCATCTCGGCCGCTTCATCGAGCAGGTCCGCGCGATCCCGGCGGACGCGATCATCGTCCGGCAGAACTGGCTTCGGGCTTACGAGTTCACCACCGACCGGGGCGCGGCGGCCTTGAACGATTATGCGCGGGCCAACGATCCCTTCACCAAGGTCGGCCGCCAGCAGATCGCCGTCGAGGTGTCGAGCGTCATCCGGGCTTCGCCGGACAGTTTCCGCGTCGCCTGGACCGAACGCCATTTCGAGAACGGCCAGCTTTCCACGACCGAGCGATGGACCGCGATCCTGACTGTCGTGATCCAGCCCCCGCGCGATGCCGAACGATTACGCGCCAATCCGCTGGGAATCTACATCAACGCAATTTCGTGGTCGCGGGAGATGAGCCAATGACCCGCACGACTTTCCGTAGAGCCGGTTTTCCGGTTTTCCGTAAACCCGCTTTCGCGGCTTTGCTGCTTTCCGCGACCATGTTGGCCGGCTGCGCGACCAACCGGACGCCGCAATTCAACTATGACGCCGACGTGCCGCCGCTGCCCACCGTGCAGACGGTCGCCACCGACGACCGGCCCCGGCCGCTTCACACGCCGCCGGCCTGGACGGTCGCGCGGGGCGGAACTGCTGCCAGCACTCCGGACGGCCGTGTCGAAAACGCCAATGCCGCCGCCCGTGTCGAACCTCGCCGTGAGGGCTATTACAACGCCATCCAGATTTATCCGTGGAGCGAAGGCGCGCTCTATCAGGTCTATGCGGCCCCCGGCCAGATCACAAATATCGCGCTGGCGCCGGGCGAAAGCCTGACCGGCGCGGGACCTATTGCGGCCGGGGATACGACACGATGGATCATTGGCGACACCGAATCCGGTTCGGGCGCGAACCGCCGCGTCCACATCCTCGTGAAGCCGACACGCCCGGACATTTCCACCAACCTTGTCGTGACCACCGACCGGCGCACCTACATGATCGAGCTGCGCGCGCGGGAATCGCTCTACATGCCTTCCGTCGCATGGGCCTATCCCGCGGCGCCGGCGGGAAGCCGTGCCACCACGCCCGCCGCGCCCATCATCCCCGCCGAGGCGGCGCGGAACTATCGCTACGGATTGCAGGTGCGGGGCGACAGCCCGCCATGGCGGCCGCTCTCCGTCTTCGACGATGGCCGCCGCGTCTATGTCATTTTCTCGCGCGGCATCGTGCAGGGCGAAATGCCGCCTTTGTTCGTCATCGGGTCGGACGGAGAAACGCAGATCGTCAACAGCCGTGTCCACCAGAATGTCCTGATCGTGGACCGCCTGTTCGGTGCGGCCGAACTGCGCCTTGGCAGCGGCGATCGGCAGCAAGTGGTCAGGATCGTCCGCATCAACCCGACGCAGGCCGCAGCAGAACCAGCCAGCACGACCACGGGAGGATCGTCGTCATGAGCGATACCGATACCGCCGCCCCCATGCGCCTGCGCGCCGAGCCGCCTCGTGTCACCCGCCTGTCCCGAAAGTTGCTGGCAAGCGTTGGCGCGGTCGCGCTTCTCGGCATCGCCGGAACCTTGATCTATGCGCTCCAGACCCGCGATGCGGGGCCGGGTGGCGGCGAACTCTATTCGACCGAAAACCGACCCACGGCTGACGGCCTCGCCGGTCTGCCGCGCGACTATACCGGCCCCGTCCTGGGACCGGCATTGCCGGGCGACCTTGGCCGTCCGATCCTCGACGCGCAGAACCGGGGGCAGCCAGTCGCGCCTCCGGCAATCACCACACCAGCCGTCGATCCCGAAGAGGAGCGCCGCCGCGCCGAGGAAGAGGCCGCGCGCTTGAGCAACGTGTTCTTCCAGTCCGGGTCGCGTTCTGGCGGGACAGCGGGAACGGCCATGCCAGGAATAGCCGGGATAGGCTTGCAGCCGGACGGCACAGGGCAGAACAGGCACGCGGCTTTCCTCAATAGCCCGGTCGACCGACAGACGGTTGCGCCAGATCGCGTCACGCCGCCGGCATCGCCCTACATCCTTCAGGCTGGAGCCGTCATTCCGGCCGCACTCATCACCGGAATCCGCTCCGATCTGCCGGGCCAGATCACCGCGCAGGTCACCGAAAACGTCTATGACAGCCCGACCGGCTCGCTGCTTCTGATCCCGCAGGGAACGCGCATCATCGGCCAATATGATGACGGCGTGACCTTCGGCCAGCGCCGCGTCCTGCTGGTGTGGAATCGCCTGATCCTGCCGGGCGGCCGCTCCATCGTTCTGGAGCGCCTGCCGGGCGCGGACGCTTCCGGTTACGCCGGGCTTGAGGATGGCGTCGATTATCACTGGTGGGATCTGATGAAAGCGGCAGGGCTTTCCACACTGCTCGCGGTCGGTACAGAGCTGGCGACCAGCGACGAGGACCGGTTGATCCGCGCCATTCGCGACGGCGCACAGGATACCGTCAATCAGGCCGGGCAGCAGATCGTCCAGCGCCAATTGCAGGTCGCGCCGACGCTCACCATCCGGCCCGGCTTTCCGGTCAGGATTATTGTGACCCGCGACCTGGTATTCGAGCCCGCAGGAGGTTGAGCATGACAAAACTGAAACTCGGTCCCATCGTCGAGGACAAGCCCGTCAAGGTTACGGTAGAGCTGCCGGGGCCGCTTCATCGCGATCTTGCGACCTATGCCGAGGTGCTGGCCCGCGAGACCGGCCAACCCGCCGCTGATCCTGTCAGGCTGATCGTGCCAATGTTGGAGCGCTTTATCGCCACTGACAGGGGGTTCACGAAAGCACGGCGCTCCGTCCTGTCTCCGAAGTCGCAGGTCTGACGGCCATTGCTTTCGCCAGACTGAGAAAGCGACGGAAGGCGGGATTGTCGTTGCTCGCCGACCAGACGGCCGAAAAGGGCAGAACCTCGCCGAGGATCGGTCGGTAAACCACACCCGGAAATTGTGCGACGGTGATGGCTTCGCTCACCAAAGTCAGCCCTCGGCCGAGGGCGACAAGCGGCACCAGATTATCCCGACCGACATATTGCACCTGGATCTCGGGATGCCTGCCGAGATCCGCCAGCCGCCGCACCAGATGATCGTAAATTTCCTGTCCCGGAGCAGTCTCGCTGACGATAAAGGACTCGTCGGCCAGATCGCGCCATACGACTTCCTCCCTGTTGGCTAAGGCATGATGGTCAGGCAAGACCACGAACACACGCTCCGACCACAAGAGGACGCGTTCGCAATCCGGCCAGTCTCGTGTTCCAGTGATGAAGGCGACGTCGAGATTGAGTTGCCGGATCGCTGCGACATGCTCTGCGGGGTTCCCGTCAGCCACTTCGATTCTCACCGCGCTATGTCGCCTGCCGTAAACTTCCAGCAACTCCGCCAAAAAGCCGGAAGCGATCGAGGAATAAATACCGATCCGGACACGTCCCTTTTCAGAACGACCTGCGGAGGCAACCTCTCGAGCGCCTTCTCCAACAGTCCTGATGACCCTGCGGGCGTGTACGAGGAATCGCTGGCCGGCATAGGTTTGCGATACGCCCCATGTATGCCGGTGAAACAAGGAGGCGCCAATCTCGTCTTCCAGCTTGGCAATGGACCGACTGATTGCAGCTTGCGACCGTCCAACCGCAGCTCCTGCTTTGCGAAAGCTGCCATGCTCGACCACAGCCACGAAATAGCGGAGATGGCGAAGCTCGACTTTATCCGAACACTTGACCCCTTTCCGCATTATGCGGCCACCTTGCTTCTGGTCGCCAACATCAATGTCTGGAGAAAGCCCAAACGAATCCGTATGTCGGCACCATCATCGAGGTCCGCGGCATCATCTGCATAAACGTACCCTTCCGCGATCAGCGAGCCGAATAATTTGTCGACGGACGAACGGTTCTTCGCTTGGTCCTTCATTTCTGCCGCCTTGCATTGACGAAACGGGTATCAAGCAAGATCGTGCAGCCTCCAACCATTGGAAGGTCAAGACCGAAATTGCTTAAGTCCCGGTCTTAACCGCAGCGTGAAGATTGCCGTGTCGGCGATAAGTGCTGCTGCCTGCTTCAACGAACGCATTAGCGGCCCGCTCTTCAGCGGTACAGGCATCACATCGCCAAGAAGCCTTGTTTGTCAGTCATCAAAGTGCTCCTCGTCGATGTGGGTTGCCATGTCGATCAGCATGTCGCTCACGTGACTGTCTGCCACTTCGTAGAAAACCTGCTTTGACCGACGCTCCCCCCTGACGAGCCGTGCACCTCTGAGCAGGCGTAAATGGTGGCTAACCAGTGTCTGCGACAGTCCCAGGCTCTCAACAATGTCGCCGACGGACTTTGGACCCGGCAGGCAAAAGAGCAGAATTCTCAGCCGTGTAGGATCGCCCAGCAGGCGAAAAGTCTCTGCCAGTACGGTTACGTCGTTCTGCGACAGGGACGGGGCTTGCTTCAACGTTCATGCTCCTGCTTGCTGTGGACATGCTCAGGCCCATGGTTGTGGTGATGCCCATCATGGTCGTGTCGATCCCCATGCGCGTGCCCCGTCAAGGCAGAGGCTTGCGACAGGCTGCACGCGTCCGCATCGTCATTCCAGTCGATGGCGATGGTCGGATGTTCGATCTTAAACTGTGACTTCAACTCACGCTCGACCGCGCGCATCACCGAGCGAGCATCGACATCGGCTTTCGGCCGCACATGTAGGGTGGCCAAGGTCCGCCCGGACGTGATCGACCAGACATGGATGTGGCTCACCGACGCCACGCCAGCGATGTTCTCGACAAGATGGCGTTCGATCTTCTCGGGCGTCGCGTTATCTGGCGCACCTTCAAGCAGGATATGTATCGACTTGCCGAGGAGATTCCACGCGGCGCGCAGGATCAGCAGGGAGACAAACACCGAGAGGATAGGATCGATCAGCGTCCAACCCGTGTACATGATCACGATGGCGGCTGAAACCGCTGCCACAGAGCCGAGGAGGTCGCCCAACACATGAAGGATGGCACCCTTGATGTTCACGTGCTCGGTATCTCCGCGCGTCAGAATCCAGAACACGAGAATATTGATGAGGAGCCCCGCAATGGCGACGCCAAGCATCGGACCCGCGAGGATAACATGCGGTTCCTGAAAGCGCTGCCAGGCTTCATAGACAATCCAGACGACGATCGCGAATAGCGTGATTGCGTTGATAAAACCGGCAAGGACCTCGAAACGCAGATAGCCAAAGGTCCGCTTGGAGTCTGCCGCCCGCCGTCCGAACCGAAAGGCGGCATAAGCTAGCGCCAGCGCAGCCGCGTCGCTCAGCATATGTCCAGCGTCGGCGAGCAGCGCCAGCGATCCTGAGATCAGACCGCCGATCACCTCCACGATCATGAACGTGAGGATCAGGAAGAACGAGAGAAGGACCTTGCGCTCATTATCGCTCGTGACGGTCGGCGCATGGGAGTGATCATGGGAATGGTCATCATGAGAATGACCATGGCTGTGTGAATGGGACATTTCAGGGCTCATGCGGTTGACATACAACACATGAATATGTGTTCATATGTTGTATGTCAACCGCTCCGCTTGCAATTCGTCCAAGCAGGCGTCTGCGCAAGGCCTACGGCGGGTAGCGCGCCACGGAACCGCGCCGTAGGCTTAATGACTATCCTGTCAATGGACAGCGATCGTGCCGGTAGAAACCTGTCCCCTCTTAGCGTTGACCAGAACCGCGGCAATGACTGCGGCAATCACGAGGGCAGCTCCAGCTCCCGCAAGCGCAAGACCATAACCGTGGATCAGCGCATCGCTGGCCGATCTCACTAGCCCGGCGTCACCCGTCTCCCGCCCGCGATAGAGGGCGGCGAGTGCACCCGGCAACCTGCCAGCCGTGGCAGAGACTGCGATGGTCGAAAGGACGGCCAGCCCCAAGGCGACGCCGATCTGTTGCGAGGCGTTGAAGAGCGCCGATGCGATGCCCGTCTCCTGTGTCTGCACGCCTTTGACGGCGGTCAGCGCCAGTGCAATCACGGCCCCCACGAAACCGAAAGCGGTGAGGAAGGCCGCGGGCATGAAGTGCCACATATAGTTGAGTTCCTGTCCGATATTGGCGAGCCAGAACAAGGCAGCGCCGCCTATTAGTGCGGCGGGCGCTGCCACCTCGCGCGGCGCAAACCGCGTGACAAGCTTGGAACTGACAATGGCCCCAACGATAATACCCGCACCGAATGGCAGGAACGCCAGCGCGGTCATGATCGGGCTGTAGCCGAGGATGTGCTGCAAATAGAGCGTCAGCAGATAGATCATCCCCATCGGACCGAAGCCCAGCAGCAGCATGGCGAGGTAGGAACCCGCCCGGTTGCGCTCCTTGAACAGACGTGGCGGCAGAAGCGGGTCTTTGCTGCGCGACTGCAAGATCAGGAACAGCGGCAGCAGGATCGCGGCGGTAGCGAACGAGGCGAGCGTGATGCTGTCCGTCCAGCCATGTTCGCCGCCACGGGTGATCCCATAGACGAGCGCGGCCATGCCCACAATGCTGGTGAGCGCGCCGGTGAAGTCCGGGCGGCCTTTGTGCAGTTCCGCCTCGACAAGCGTTCTTGACCCCGCCAGCACAGCCAGGCCGATGGGAATGTTGATGAAGAAGGCCCAGCGCCAGCCCAGCAGCCCCGTCAGCAGCCCGCCGAGGATCAGCCCGGCGATGATACCAAGGCCGGACATTGCTCCGTAAACGGCCATCGCTCCGTTGCGCGCCTTGCCTTCGGGGAAGGTCGTCGCGATCAAGGCAAGAGCATTGGGGGCCGTCAGCGCCGCACCCACGCCCTGTAGACCGCGTGACGCGATTATGCTCATGCTGTCCTGGGCAAGCCCGACGAACAGGGAAGCAATGGTGAAGATCGCCATGCCCGCCTGCAGCATGCGCCGCCGGCCATAGATATCGCCCAACCTGCCGCCGAACAGCAGCAGTCCACCAAAGGCGAGAACGTAGGCGTTGATCACCCAAGGCAGGCTCGCAGCCGACATTCCGAGTTCGTTCTGGAGTGTCGGCAGGGCGATGTTCGCGATGGTATCGTCAAGCACCACCATGAGCTGAGCCGTCGCAATGACGGCCAGCGGCAATGTCGTGCTTGCAGGTGACGAAGCCACCGGAGGCTTCGGCGTTTGGGGGGAGAGCGTAGACATCCGGAGTTCCTGTTATTTTTCATGGGGCGTTCAGATGTCGCAGACCCCTAATCCTTCCAACGGCTGGAAGGTCAAGAACAAATTGCTTCCCAAATCCGCTGAAACTTGATCTATAAGCCGATGAGCTGCACATCGCCCACATTTTGCATGCGAGAAGCGCCGATCAGGCAATGGCGATCAGTGGTCTAGCTGGCCATGACATGACCAGATTCGTCGTTCACGGACGGGCCGAGCGGCCTGGCGCGGCAGGAACGGGCGGCGGTCAGACGGTCCTAGCAGCAAATTCGCCGGAACAAGGTTCGTCTTGACATGCTTCCTTCCTGATCCATTGCACCCCAGATGGGGCTTCCAACAATGGGAAGGTCAAGGCCGCCTTGGCCGCGATATCATTTTTCCTCGTTGACCCTTGACCTTGCCAACGTGGCAAGGACCAGATTTGTCCGTGAACGCCCAACAGAGGAGAGTTCGCATGTTCCGATTCACTGCTCCCGACATGACTTGCGGCGGCTGCGCGCGCCGGGTCAACAACGCGCTTCTGAGCGTCGATCCGGCGGCTGATGTCACCACCAATCCACCCACCCGCGAAGTGACGGTCACCACGAAGGTGGACGAGCAGGTACTCCCCGCCGCCTTAACCGAGGCAGGCTATCCGGCCGAACGCAAGGACCAGTCGGCGGCCGCGTGAGGCTTCTGGGCGCGGTGGCGGCTCGGCTGCGCCCCTTCGTCTCCGCCATTCTCAACAGCTCGACTCGACGTGCAAGTACACTCAAGAACCGCTCCACCAGAGAAATGCGCCGGCGACAAAGAGATAGCGTGCCGCTTTGCCGATCGACACGAATATGAGAAAACGAGAAAGGTCAACTCGCAGTGCTCCTGCCACAACTGTCAGCGGATCGCCGATAATCGGCAGCCAGGACAAGAGTAGAGACCACACGCCATAACGTCCGTACCAATCTGATGCACGGCTAAATGACCTGTCGTCAATCGGAAACCAGCGATGGTCTCGAAACCCTGAGAGGAACCTGCCCAGCGCCCAGTTCACCAAGGAGCCGAGCACATTTCCTGCCGTTGCGACGCCCACTAGGGTGACGAGGTTGGCCTGTCCCATTGTTAGAAGAGTCAGGAGCGCTGCCTCGGACGACCCTGGTAGGAGGGTCGCCGACGTGAACGCGCTTACGAAAAGGGCGGCATATGCGACAAGATCAGTTCCGATGTCTGCAACCAATGCCGTGCTGCCTCGAAGTTCGTCATGCACGCCGGCTCTGCTCATCGACGCCAATAGCTATTCTCAATTCTCAAGTCTGGCGCCAGAGCTGTTTCGCTCCGGCGCCGCGCTGCTTACTGGTTCGATCCGGCGTAGACTATGCCGTTCGGGCGATCGCCGACCGGCACGGTCTTGAGCACTTCCTGGCTCGCCACGTCGATGATCGAAACGCTGTCATCGGCAATGTTCGTTACGAACACGAATGCCCCGTCAGCCGATGCCGAGACGCCGTGGGCGCCGCTCCCGGTGGTGATCGTCTCGATCACGTTTCCGGACTCAATCTCGATCACGGAGACCGTGTCGTTCGGTTCCGCCTCGGTGCCCTGATTGGCCACATAGACGTAGGCTCCATCCGGGGTGGCGAACATCTGGATCGGGTTCGGCCCGACGTCGATCCTGTTCGTCACCTCGCGGGATGCGGTGTCGATGACGGCCACCCGGTTCTCGTCTCGAAGAGAGACGTAGACCTGATCGCCCGAGGGCGTGAACCCGACCTGAACAGGCGCTGCGCCCACCGGAATGCGCGCAACCTCGGTCAGCTCCTGCGTGTCGATGACGGAGACCGAGCCGTCCTCGACATTGGCCACATAGAGCTCGCTCTCATCCGGGTTGAGGCGCAGCCCGTGCGGATAGGCTCCGGTCGTGATGTGCTCGATCACCGAAGCCGCTGCGAGATCAACGACCGCAATCTCGTTCCCGCCGGACAGCGAAACATAGGCGCGGCCGCTACGATCGGCGACGACATGCGCCGGATGCGCACCGACTTCTACAGTGCCGACGGGTTGTGACAGCTGCTGCGGATCGAGCACCACCAGAAGCCCGTTGCCGGCATCGGCATGTCCCTGGTCATCCGATCCGTGAGCGTGATCGGAGGCAGCGCTCCCGACGGCGAGCAACAGCCTCCCGTCCGGTGTCCGATCGACATTGTGCGGTGAGACTCCGATCTGCACCGTCTCGACCGAACCCGTGCCGAGTTCGATGGCGCTGATCGAATTGTCGCCCTCGTTGGCGGAGTACACGGTTCCGCCTGTCTCGACCAAGCCGGCAGGCTGCTGGCCGGCATTCCTGTCCAGCCACGCCTGCATTTCGGCGATCTCACGTTCCTGTGCTTCAATGATCTGAGACGCCCACTCTCTTGTCTGCGGGTCATCTCCGTATCGCTGCACGATCTTCGCCATGTCGACCGCACCCTGATGGTGCGGGATCATGCCCCGGATGAAAGCGACGTCCGGGTCCTCGGCCATGACGCCCTCCATCATCGGACCGTGCATCTCCTCCATCGCATCGACATAGGCCTTGGTGAAGTCGGCGACATCGGCGTCGGCTGGAGCCGACTCTCCGCCTTGGGGAGCGGCCATCCCACCGTGCATCATGCCGCCCTGCATCATCTGCTGCATGGCGTCCATGCACGCTTGGGGCATGGTCTCCATCATGGCCCGGCATTCCTTCGGCATGTCCTGCATCGAAGGCATCTGTCCTGAAGGGGACATGGAGGCAGGGGCCCGTTCCTCCTGGGCCTGCGGCGTCTGAGGGTGATGGGCGTCATGCTCTGCCTGCTGCGCCAGAGCAGCGCCGGAGACTCCCATCAAGAGACTGGCAGAAAGGGCAACTATTGTTCGGTACGTCATGGTTCATCCTTTGGCACCGGAGAGCCGCGTCTAATTTCTGGACGCGCGCCTACCGTGGCTTCGTCTGACTGTTTGCTGCTTGAGTGCCGAGAAGAACACCTCCCGGCCGATGCGTTCACTACGCAGGGGCGGTCAGACGCGGTGGTGTCAGGAGGACTGAAGGATTTCGGCCCAGATCGCTGGCCTGGAAACCGAGCAATGGCTCGCCGTCCGAGGATGGCATCACAGGCGGCGCCTCGGGTAGCAGGGCAACAATGGTGCAGAGCTGGCCGCAATCGCGGTCCGGCGCCGTTTCAGTGTGACAGCATCGTTCGTCCGCAGCCTTGCTTCGGTCGTCGGAGTAATTCGAATGGGCCTCATGCTGTGCACCCGCAACGGTCTGATCCTGATACGAGCCGTGTGTGCCCGGGCTGGCATGCGCCGCTGCCAGGAAAACAAAAGCGCTGAACGCAAGCAGCAGCAGGCCTGTCAGGAACTGGCGGAGCCAGTCGCCTTTCGATCCGAAAGCCGCAGTCGAGCTCCTGCTCATGGCTTGGCTTCTTTGTCGAGGTCGGGATGGAGAGTTGCCACGCACCAGATGACATCCTTGCGGCCGTCAGTATCCGAGCCCAGGCAACCAGAGCTCCTGACAAAGGCAGGGTCTGCCCCGCAGGCCCGGTTCTGGATCGGACTGATGGCGACCGGATGGATCATGAGCACCGTTCCACTCAGATCTCCCGCGCGCCGCGGAAACGCCCGAAGGTTTTCTGGACGGAAGGGCCGAACAGGAACACCTCGTATGGCTCGGGGACCACGCCGGGAAAGTCCATGCCGGGGGAGCCGGCGGGCATTCCGGGAACCGCAAGCCCTGTCGCGAGCGGGCGCGCGGCCAGGAGGCGGCGAAGCGCGGCGGCCGGCACATGTCCTTCGATGACATAGCCGTCCACTTCGGCCGTATGGCAGGAGTACAACGCCGCCGGGACGCCGAGCCGCTGCTTGAGGCTTTCGACCTCGCTCGATTCCACGACGCTCACCGGGAAGCCGGCCGCCTCGATATGCTCGACCCATGCGCCGCAGCACCCGCAATTCGTATCCTTGGTGACGGTCACCAGAGGCAGTCCTGCCGAGCGAACCGTTCCCGCCGTTGAGAGCAGGAGGGGGAACGCGGTGGCGCTGGCGAGGAAGGAGCGCCTGCTGATCATATGGATGGTTTGCATCTCAGTTCCTCCATCTGGGCCGCAACTTCGTCAAAGCTGGATCACCGGAAAAATACGTATTTGATCAAAGCGGCGGCGGTAAGGAGCACGAGCACCAGAAGAACGATGCCCCACATCATCCCGCCCGACATCATGACATTGCATCATGGCCTGTTCTGCCCTTCCGTCGCAAAGATACTCATAGCGGCCCCCTTCGCCGCAGACTTTGACTTAGCGCAAGGATGGGACGGTATCCGGGCTGTTGGCGCCACCATCGTCACCAATTTTTCCAGATGGAGGACCTTCGCCCACGTCAGCCTCCTACAATCTCGTGACCCGCAGCCGGGAGGCGTTCGCGATGACGCTCACCGACGACAGCGCCATGGCGGCGGCCGCGATGATCGGCGACAGCAGGATGTCGAAGAACGGGTAGAGCACCCCGGCCGCCACCGGCACGCCGAGCGCGTTGTAAATGAAGGCGAAGAATAGGTTCTGGCGGATGTTGCGCATGACAGCCTCCGAGAGCCGGCGCGCGCGGACGATGCCCGTGAGATCGCCCTTGAGCAATGTGACGCCTGCGCTTTCCATTGCCACATCGGTACCGGTGCCCATGGCGATGCCCACATCGGCCGCCGCCAGCGCCGGTGCGTCGTTCACGCCGTCGCCTGCCATCGCCACCACCTCGCCTGCCGCCTTGTGACGCTGCACGACCGCGCTTTTCTGGTCGGGCAGGACCTCGGCCTCGACCTCGTCGATGCCGAGCCGGCGGGCGACCGCCTTGGCCGTGGTCCAGTTATCACCCGTAAGCATGACAACGCGGATTCCCTGCGCCTTCAGCGCGGCAAGCGCCTCGGGCGTCGAGGGCTTGACCGGATCGGCGATGGCGAAGATGGCAGCGATGCGGTTGTCCACTCCCATGAAGATCGCGGTTGCCCCGTCCTCGCGCAGCCGGTCGGCCTCATCCGCCAGTGGGGCGACATCAACGCCTTGCTCGGCTAGGAACTTGGCATTTCCAAGGGGAATGCGCTTGCCTTCGACCGTGCCGTAGGCGCCTTTGCCGGTCGGCGAGTCGAAATCCGCGACCGGTGCGGTCACGATCCCCCGCTCCTCGGCAGCGCGAACGATGGCCAGCGCCAGCGGATGCTCGCTGGCCCGCTCCACGCTGGCGGCAAGCCGCAAAGCCTCGTCCTCGGTGAACCCCGGCGCCGGCACGATTGCGGTGACGGCGGGTCGTCCCTCGGTCAGCGTACCGGTCTTGTCGACTATGATGGTATCGACCTTCTCCATATGCTCCAGCGCCTCGGCGTTCTTGATCAGCACGCCCGCCTGTGCGCCACGCCCGACGCCGACCATGATCGACATCGGCGTTGCCAGCCCGAGCGCACAGGGACAGGCGATGATCAGCACGGAAACCGCCGCGATCAGACCGAAGGAGAAGCGCGGCTCCGGACCCCAGATCGACCAGGTTATGAAGGCAAGGATTGCGACCACGATCACCGCCGGCACGAACCAGCCCGACACCTGATCGGCGAGGCGCTGGATCGGCGCGCGACTACGCTGCGCCTCGGCGACGAGCTGGACGATCTGCGACAGCATGGTGTCGCGGCCGACCTTCTTCGCCTCGATCACCAGCGCGCCGGACTGGTTCATGGTGCCGCCGATGGCGGTGGCGCCGACCTCCTTGGTGACCGGCATCGACTCGCCAGTCACCATCGATTCATCGACGGCGCTGCGTCCTTCCAGAACTTCGCCATCGACCGGCACCTTCTCGCCGGGACGCACCCGCAGGCGGTCGCCGACCCGAACGGTGTCGAGTTGAACCTCCTCCTCGGTGCCGTCGTCACGAATGATCCGGGCGGTCTTGGGGGCGAGGTCGAGCAGCGCCCGGATCGCGCCGCTGGTGCTCTCGCGCGCCCGCAATTCCAACACCTGCCCGAGCAGCACGAGCACAGTGATGACCGCGGCCGCCTCGAAATAGACCGCGACCGAGCCGTCATGCTGGCGGAATGCATCTGGGAAGATGCCCGGCGCCAGCGTGGCGACGACGCTGTATATCCACGCCGTTCCCGTGCCCATGGCGATCAGTGTAAACATGTTGAGGCTGCGGTTGACGAGCGACTGCCAGCCACGCTGGAAGAACGGCCAGCCCGCCCAGAGAACGACCGGCGTTGCGAGGATCAGTTGCAGCCAGTTCGAGACCTGCTGCCCGATGGCATGAGTCAGCCCGAACAGATGCCCGCCCATCTCGAGAATGAACACCGGGATCGCCAGAACGAGGCCGATCCAGAAGCGGCGTGTCATGTCGATCAGTTCGACATTGGGCTCGGCCTCAAGGCTGACCAGTACCGGCTCCAGCGCCATGCCGCAGATCGGGCATGATCCGGGGCCGTCCTGCCGGATCTCAGGATGCATCGGGCAGGTATAGACCGTCCCCTCGAGAATCGGTACTACCTCCGCCGCCGCCGGATCGAGATAGCTTTCGGGCTCGGCCAGGAACTTCGCGCGGCACCCGGCCGAGCAGAAATAATAGGGCCGGCCCGCATGCTCGGCCTTGTGCTGGGCCGTGTGGGGATCGACAATCATGCCGCAGACCGGGTCCTTGACCTTGTGCGTGTCGTCCTGCGCGACGGCCCCGTGATCATGCGCATGACCTTGGGCGGAATGAGCGTGACTCTGATTCTGGTGATCGTGTTCGGTCTTGCTGGCCATTTTCACGCCTCCTCGGCGTCTTATCCTAAGCTTGCTCTTCGCCTATTCTGCGCCTTCCAACCGTTGGAAGGTCAAGAGATGATCGGAATCCGGGGTTCCTGCCAATCAGTGATTGTCGTGGATCTTTCCGATGCTGGTCCGTTCTTGCCCCGTCTGAGACTGCATGATGTCAATCTCGGCCGCAGAGTCCTCGCCGTCGAGGCAGTATTCCTCGATCTGCAACGTCGAGAAGTAGATGTTGAAACGCTCGCGCAGGAGATTGCTTGCTTGTCGCAGCACCCGTTCGCCTTCCTGAAAGTCCCCAACGCAGACGTGGCTTGAGAATACATTGCGCCCGGATGTCAGACTCCAGGCATGGACGTGGTGCACGTCGGTAACCCCCTCTAGCTGCCGTATGGCCTCGATGGCGGCCTCCAAGTCGAGGTCTTCGGGCGTGCCTTGCAGCAGGATGTGCAATGCCTCGCGCATAATACCCCAGGAAGCCCAGAGCAGCAGCAGTCCGAAGGCCATGCCAAGCAGCGGATCGATGGCCACAAAGCCCGTGAATCGGATCACCAGCGCCGAGACGATGATGAGGAAGCTGCCGACGAAGGTCTGCAGGATGTGCCAATACGCACCCCGCATATTCAGGTTGTCCTTCTGGCGCTCGTACATGAGCCAGAGCGCGACAAGCTCGGTGGCGATGCCGCCCGCTGCGGCGATCAACATCGGCGTCGTGGCCAGTTCGATGGGCTCCATGAGGCGCATCGCGCCCATCCACAGCGCGTAGAGAGCCATGGCGACGAGGAAGAGGCCGTTGAAGAGGGCCCCCAGGATCTCCGCCCGAATGTAGCCGAAGGTGCGCGAGGGGCTGGATTTTCGCTCACCCAGACGCATGGCGACCAGCGCAATGAGCACGCCGCCCACGGCCGAGAAGGTGTGGAAGGCATCCGACATGACGGCGACTGAGCCCGTCCAGATGCCGATCCCGAGTTCCACGATGAAGTAAAGGCCGGTAAGCCAGCCCGAAATGACGAGCGCTTTGCGATCACCACTCGCCGGCATGTGGCCGGCATGACCGCCGTGAGACATTGACATAGGGTTCACCTCCTTGTTGCACAGGAGGACGCCGGTGCCGGCGTCCTCCTGCCAGCACGCTGCCTATGCGCTGACCGCGAATTCGGTCATCATGCCTGTTTCAAGATGCGGCATGTGATGGCAATGCAGCATCCAGCGCGCGGCTTCTCCGGCATCGAGTGCCACGTCGACCATCGACATCGGCGGCACATACACCGTGTCCCGCTGCGCGCCCGTGACCGCACGTCCATTCAGCCCGACGACCTGGAACACATGGCCGTGGAGATGCATCGGGTGACCCATCATCGACATATTGTGGAAGGACAGCACGATCCGTTCGCCGCGCCTCGCGGTAACCGGGCGATGCTGGCCCCAGACGGCACCGTTGATCGTCCACACATAGGGCTGCATCGAGCCGCCCAGCATCACCATGTGGCTGCGGTCCACCGGCCGCTCCGGCAAGGATTCGGAAGCGATCAGGCGCGTCTCCTGCGCAAGGTCGGTGTCAAAGGCCGGTGCTTCGGTCTCTGCCAAAGCATCAATGTGCCGTATCTCGGCGCCCGGAGTGGCAAGGATCAGACCGGTGCGCTCCCGCGCGCCTTCTCGCAGCGCGAGGATCGGCCAGGCACCGCCCTCCGAAGGCAGGTCGATCTCAAGGTCGAGCCGTTGGCCCATGGCCAGACCGAACCTCGTGCCGGAGAGCGGCTGAACGGCATGGCCATCAACCGCGACGAGCCGGGCCTGCGCTTCGCCGGTGTCGAGCCAGAACACCGTCGCCGCAGCGGCGTTGATGACCCGCAGGCGGATACGCCCGCCGCGCTCGACCTGCACCACTTCCGGGTCCGAGAGCGTACGATCATTGGCAAGATAGGCGTCCCAGTCGTAGTCGTTGAGGTCCATCGTCATGCCGTCCATGGTCCCCATTCCCATCATGCCGCCCTTGGCGCCGTGATCCATGCCAGTCATCGGCATGTTTCCCATCGCGCCGTGGTTCATACCTGACATTCCGCCCGTGCCTGTGCCTGTGCCGCTTCCGTGATTGCCCGTGGCACCATGGCCGGACTTGATCTCCGCCATCACCTCTTCGGGTGCCTTGAATGAGAAATCATGCAGAAACAGTACCACCTCCTGCCGGTCAGCGGCGACATCCTCGGCGCTGCGCACGATCAGGGGCGCGGCCAGAAGGCGCATCTCGTGCAGCGGAACATGCGCGTGCATCCAATAGGTGCCGGGCAGCGGTGCGAAGTCATAGGCGCGAGTCTCGCCGGGGGCGAGCATCGGCAAGGGCATGTCGGGCACGCCATCCTGCGCATTGGGCGGGATCTGGCCGTGCCAGTGGATCAGTGTGGCGGTGTCGAGTTCGTTCGTTAGATCCACCCGGAACGGCATGCCGGGATCGAGTGTCAGGCCCTGTCCGGATGGCCCGGCAAGGCCCCAGACAGTGGCGGCGCGTCCGTCGATGTCGAGCGTGCGGCTGGCGGCGCGAAGCGATAGCGGCGTGGCGTCCTGCGCTGCCGCCATCCGGGGCACCTGAGCGTAGGCCAGCATGGCCGCGCCAGCGGCGAGAAAGCCGCGTCGTGAAAGGGTATTCATGGTCGTCTCCTCGGGACCGCAGTCCCGTTCCTCAAAGCTGTCGGAAGGCCGCGGGCCGAATGCCCGGGCGCGATCAGAGGAGACGGATCTTCGGAGGGCGTTCGTTCAGTCCGAGCGCCCGACCGGGAATGCTGGCATCAGGCGGCAGAACATAGGCGGTTGACGTGTATTGGTTTCCAGAACCACCGCTCGGTGATACGAGAAAGATTGAAAAACCTGCACAAACCAGTTCACAGGTTCCCGCATCCATGTCTGCCGATCCGCAGTGTTTGCTGGTGCATGCAGGCTCAATGCCGGCTGCAGAGTTTGTAATCTCGCCCACATGCACAGCCTGTTCCGGCGGTATGCTCATTCGTGCCGCGTGCGCGGAGAATGCCATCGTCATGACGGCGACGCCGATTATGGCAAGCATGGAGACAACGCGCGCAAACATACTGGAACGATAGGTACTACTCACCGGAATGTCTATTGCAAATGGTGTCGCACCACTGGCAAATCCTCCTTGCCATCTCGTGCGTTGCAATTCCTCGTTACTGAACATGCGTGCCATGCGAAAGAAGCTCCTAAATACATTCTGGGCAGGGTCGCTCCTCGCAGGTGCGATCGTGGCGACATTGGCTGGGTGGCATTACGCCCGTTCCGAATCCATCGCTGCGGCATCAGCGGAGGTCGTCGAGCAGGGCCGACAAGTCTATGCGGATCAATGCGCGTCTTGCCACGGTGCGAATCTCGAAGGGCAGCCGGACTGGCGCTCGCCGCCTCCCTCCGGTCGGCTGCCCGCACCGCCGCACGACGAGAGCGGCCACACCTGGCACCATGCCGATGAGATGCTGTTCCGCATCGTCAAGGAGGGTACAGCGGCCATCGTCGGAGGGAGCTATGAGAGCGACATGCCTGGTTTTGCCGATGCCCTGAGCGACGGCGAGATCCGGGCTGTCCTCGCTTTTATTAAGAGTACTTGGCCGGAACGAGAGCGCGGATATCAGGAGGAGGTCTCCCGCCGCCGCTGAGTTTCGGAGTCCCGCCTACGCGGGCAGTTGTTGACCTGCGAAGTCGGCATTGACCCGTCCCGTTTCCGGCTCATCCATCCTTGGGCCTCATTGAACGGATGATGTCCTAGTGATGCCGCTGACATTTTTTCGGAGGCACAGGAAGTTCTCCGATAGCCAGATAAGCTTGAGACAACGGCTTGTGCGAAGCTGCGACGCCGAGCCCTCGCGCATCAATCAGTTCAAGAGCCTGCAATAGCTTCTCGGCAACTTCCATGTCGCCGTCCGAACATGCCCGTTTGAACAGGTGCAGGATTTCGCCGGCAAGCGTCATGGCTATTGCTCCCTGGCACCGTGACCGCTTCTTTCCGCCTTCGCCGACACGACGGGCCTCGTGTGCTCGAACCTGTTCCCTGTCGCGCCGGAACGATCGCGGGTGTGTGTGGGGCTGGTCTCAGGGTCATCAGTCGTCGCCAACTCATCGATGATCGGGCAGTCCGGCCGGGCATTGCCCCGGCAGTTCTCGGCAAGGTGCTTGAGCGTCATGCTCATCTCCCTGAGTTCACGCGCCTTCCGTTCAAGTTCTTCGACATGCTCGAGCGCCACGCGCTTGACGTCCGCGCTCGCCCGGTCTCGGTCTCGCCAGAGCGCAAGCAGTTCCGTCATTTTCTCGACCGAGAAACCGAGATCGCGCGCACGCCTGATAAAACGCAACGTATGCACGTCCTTATCGGAGTAATCCCGGTATCCGCTATCCGTCCGCGACGCTTCCGCGATCAATCCGATCGATTCGTAGTAGCGGATCATCTTCGCCGAGACGCCTGATGCCGCCGCTGCTTTACCGATGTTCATCGCTGGTTCCTTTCTTCGACTTATGTAGGCGCTTCTTCGGGCGTAAAAAACACGTCCGCATGTATGTCCTCGCCGCGCAAGCCCAGTTCGCGAAGCATGATGCCGGAAGCATCGATCATGGCAGGCGGTCCGGCCATATATGCCTTCCAGCCATTGAGGTCCTGCACGTCACTCACGATCGCATCCGTTACCAGGCCGGTTCGGAAGTGATCGGATCGGCTCACCTCCGAAAGCACGGGCATGAAGGTGAGGTTGTCGTAGGTGCTCGCCAGAAGACTGAAATGATCGACGAGATAGAGATCACGTTCCGTCCGTGCCCCGAAATAGAGATGGATCGGCTGCCGCAGGCCGCTTGCCAGCGCCGTTTCGACAATCGACTTGATCGGCGCCAGTCCCGATCCGCCGGCGACCGCCAGAATTGGACCCGTATGCTGTTCGCGCAGAAACGAACTGCCGAGCGGCCCGCGAACCGAAACCTCGTCGCCGACCTTGAGTGACCTGGCGACGTGTTCGCTCGTCGCTCCACCGGGCACATGCCTGATGTGGAATTCGAGATGGTCTCGACCCGGCTGGTTCGCCATCGAATAGTCGCGCGCCGGAACGCCATCGAACGTCACCTGCGCATACTGGCCCGCCTTGAACGCGACGGCCTCTCCCGTTTCGACCTCCAGCCTGATTTGCCGGATGTCGTGGGTTGCGTCATCGATCGCGACAACCCGCGTGCGATAGGTGCGGACGGGAAGATCAAGCTGTTCTTCCTCCTCATCGAGCCATGCGACCGTGCAATCCGTGAGCGGCTGCGCGCGGCATGCAAGGATCAGTCCCTGAGACCGCTCATCGTCCGTCAGGGCAAAGCGCGTGTGCGGCAGAAGATCGACCTCGCCGCTGACCAGTCGGGACTTGCACGAGCCGCAGCGGCCCGAACGGCATCCATGAGGATATGCGATCCCTTCTTCTAGCGCTCTCTCCAGAATGGTTCGGCCATCCGGCACGTCGATGATGCGCCCCGCCTGCCGAATTTCGATTTGTCTTCCCATGACAATCTCCCTCAGGCGGCGCCCGATGACAGGGCTTCCGCCAGACGAGGTTTCTGGTCAGCAAAGGTGCCATAGAAGACCTGTTCGTTGACAATCGTGATCGGGGCAACGCGCACGCCGGTCCGCGCTTTCGCCTCTTCGGCGATCTGCGGATCTGACAGGTCACGCTCTTCGAATGGGACACCCTGGTCAGCAAGCCATCGCTTGACGGCATGGCAATCGGGGCAGGTTGGCGTGGTATACAGCACCACTGACGGAGTTCCCGTATTGGTCATCGCTTCATTCCTTTACATGTGGCGAGCCTGCCGAAGCAGGCTCGCCTGTTTCTCATTCCGCAGGCGCAAGTTCAGGCTGACGGGGCCGGACTGCGCCGCTTTCCGCCTGCGCGGGCGCGCGGAAGGTCTTGAGCCTCAGCGCGTTGCCGAGGACGAAGACGCTCGACAGGGCCATCGCGCCGGCGGCAAAGACCGGCGACAGCAGGATGCCGTAGGCCGGATAGAGCAGACCGGCGGCAACGGGGATCAGAGCCGTGTTGTAGGCAAAGGCCCAGAACAGGTTCTGCCGGATGTTGCCGATCGTCGCCTTGGACAGTGCGATCGCGTTCGGCACGCCTTGCAGGCTGCCCGACATCAGCACCACGTCGGCTGCCTCGATGGCAATGTCCGTACCCGTGCCGATGGCAAGGCCCACATCCGCTTCGGCCAGCGCCGGAGCGTCGTTGATGCCATCGCCGACGAAAGCGACCTTGCCATGCTGGGCTTTGAGGCGGCGTACAGCGTCGACCTTGCCGTCCGGCAGCACTTCCGCCACCACCTCGTCGATCCCCAGCCGAGCCGCGATGGCTTTTGCCGTGCGGGCATTGTCGCCGGTGATCATCGCGACCTTGAGGCCGAGATCGTGCAGCGCCTTGATCGCTGCGGGCGTCGTCTCCTTGATCGGATCGGCCACGGCGATAATCGCCGCGAGCTTGCCGTCGATGGCGGCATAGAGCGGTGACTTGCCCTCATTGCCGAGACGTTCGGCAATCTTGGCGAAGGCAGCTACGTCGTGGCCGAGGTCTGCCATGTAGCGGTCAGCGCCAATCTCGACTTGGCTGCCGCCGACCATGGCCTTGACGCCGAAACCCGTCACCGACTCGAAGTCCGACACGGCCGGCAGCGGGATGTCCTCCCCGGCGGCCGCATCCACGATCGCACGGGCGATCGGATGCTCCGACTTCGCTTCGACGGCCGCAACCAAACCGAGGACATTTGCCCGGTTGAATCCGATGGCCAGTTCCAGATCGGTGAGCGCAGGCTTGCCTTCGGTCAGTGTGCCCGTCTTGTCGACGGCGACGACCCTGGCGTCCTTGAGCAGCTGCAACGCTTCGCCCTTGCGGAAGAGCACGCCCAGTTCCGCACCGCGGCCCGTGCCCACCATGATCGAGGTCGGCGTCGCCAGACCCATGGCGCAGGGGCAGGCGATGATCAGGACGGCGACGGCATTGACCAGAGCGAAGGTCAGCGCGGGCGACGGGCCGAACCACATCCATGCGGCGAAGGTGAGGATCGCTACCGCAAACACCGCCGGCACAAAATACATCGTGACCTTGTCGACCAGCGCCTGGATCGGTAGCTTTGAGCCTTGCGCTTCCTCGACCATGCGGATGATCTGCGACAGCACCGTGTTGCCGCCGACCGCCGTCGCACGGATGGCAAAGGCGCCCTTCTGGTTCACCGTTCCGGCCACGACCTCGCTGCCATTCGTTTTGGACACCGGGATCGGTTCGCCCGTGATCATCGATTCGTCGACATAGCTCTGGCCTTCGATGACCTCGCCATCCACCGGGATGCGATCGCCGGGACGAACCTCGACGATGTCTCCCGACAGCACGGCGTCGATCGGCAGTTCGATCGTCTTGCCGTCCCTGCGCACGCGCGCCATCTTGGCCTGAAGGCCGACGAGACGCTTGATCGCCTCGGAGGTGCGTCCCTTGGCACGAGCCTCCAGCAAACGGCCGAGCAGGATCAGCGTCACGATGACGGCGGCAGCCTCGAAATAGACGTTCACCGTTCCGGCAGGCAGGAAACCGGGCGCGAAGGTCGCGACCAGCGAATAGCCATAGGCGGCGAGCGTGCCGACCGCGACCAGCGAGTTCATGTCGGGGGCGAGCCGCCACAGGGCGGGCAGCCCCTTGTCGTAAAAGCGGATACCCGGAACGAACAGGACGATGGTCGTCAACACGAACTGGATATACCAGTTCGTCTGCATGCCGATGGTTGAAGCGATCAGGTCATGCATGCCCGGAATGACGTGTGAGCCCATCTCCAGGATGAAGACAGGCACCGTCAGCACCGCCGCGATGGTGAAATCGCGGGTCAGTTCACGACGTTCCGCTTCCTTCTTTTCGGTACGATCATCCGTCTCGCCCTGGCTGGTTCCTGCCGCCGTGGCGATCACCCTGGCGTCGTATCCCGCGCCCTCGATGGCAGCCACCAAAGCCGCCGCATCGGCGCTGCCCTGGATCGTGGCCTTCTCGGTCGCGAGGTTGACGACGGCATTAGTGACGCCGGGTACGGCCTTGAGCGCCTTTTCGACGCGTCCCACGCAGGATGCGCAGGTCATGCCCTCGATCGCCACTTCAAGCGAGGCTGCCGTCGGCGCGGAGAAGCTTGCCGCAACCTCATAGCCTACATCCTCCACGGCCTTGACGAGAGTGGCAGGATCGACCGCAGCGTTCGTGGTGATGCTCGCCTTTTCGGTCGCCAGATTGACGACCGCATCGGCGACGCCAGGCACGGCCTTGAGGGCTCTTTCGACACGACCTACGCAGGATGCACAGGTCATCCCCTCAATGGGGAGTGATATCGTTCCAGACAGGTCTGTTGCTCGAACGGGGGCATTCATAGCCGCCTCCTTTTTTGTCCCGAAATTCCAGTTCGGACAGAAGATGGGGTTTCCAACCATGGGAAGGTCAAGAGGACAAACAGAGAAAAATCGCCATTGACCTTCCCATGGTTGGAAGCCCCACATTTGGCAACGTGAGACCAAACAAGGAGAATTCTCATGGAACTCAGAATCGAGAACATGACCTGCGGTGGCTGCGCAAAATCCGTCACCAAGGCGATCCAGTCAGTCGACCCCACCGCCAGGGTGGAGACGAATCCGGAGGCGCGGGCGGTCAAGGTTGAGACGACTGCTAGTGCGGGGGCTATTCAGCAGGTTCTCGAAGAAGCCGGCTATCCTGCAACTGTAAACTGACCAGGAGCTGTGTCATGAACAAGCTCACCCCGATCTTCATTGCCGGCGCGTTCGTCATTGCTGGCGGACTCGCCTACGCACAGTCTCAGATGGACGAGCAAGGCCAAGGAGCGACCATGAATCACGGCGAACATGCCGGACACGGCGCCACCGCGCCTTCGGATAACCCTGTCATTCGCGCCTACCAGCAAGTCAACGACAAGATGCATGCCGATATGGCGATCGAGTTTACGGGCGATGCGGATGAGGATTTCATGCGCGGCATGATCCCCCATCACCAGGGCGCCATCGACATGGCTCGTGTCGTTCTCGAACACGGATCAGACCCCGAGGTGCGAGCACTTGCTGAGGAGGTCATCTCCGCCCAGGAGGCGGAAATCGCGCAGATGCAGGAATGGCTGGCCAAGCGCAGCCAATGAGACGGTGAAGGGCGGATCAATTCCGCCCTTTTCCTTTGCCGGTCATCAGCACGAGGACGGTTGCCACCGCGAAGGCGACAAGCGCCCCATCGGTGCGCCTTCGGTCAAGGCAAACGGCTCGCGTGGACGCTGAACCACGTCTGGAACCCTGTTTCGAAAATGGTGATGCGTCCGCGGGCCTCGACCAGGGATAACAGCGTATCGGCCAGATCCCTGACCGCAAGCAACCCGACCCGAAGCTCTCCAACTGCGGCGATCAGATTCTCGGCTCTGATCTTCATGTCCATCTCCTTCGTTTGGCCCTCCAAGATGAGGGTTCCAACCATTGGAAGGTCAACCCCACTGATGATCGCGACAATGGTGCAAAGCAGACAGAAAGCGCCGGCGAGATTTTTTGATCGGAGGGAACCAAGATGGCTCTCGAACCTTAAATATACCCATACGGGGTATTTTACGGCCATGTGCCAGAAGGACAACAAAGCCCTCCGCGCGAGGCTCAAGCGAATCGAAGGACAGGTGCGAGGGGTCAGCCAGATGGTGGCCGATGACCGTTACTGCATCGATATCCTGCATCAGATCCACGCCATCAAGGCGGCGCTGGCCAAGGTCGAGACCGAAATCCTCAAGACCCACGCCGCTTGCTGTGTCGAGGAAGCGATAGCGGCAGGTGATGCGGACGCGCAACGCCGCAAATTCAGCGAGTTGGTCGAGGTGTTCGCAAAAGCAAAACTCTGAAATCGAAGGACTGACGACATGGCCACTTCCACCGCAAAACGCGCCGACCTGCACAGGATGGTGACCCACGAACATACCTGTCCCTACGGTCTCAAATCGCTCGACCTCCTGAAACGGCAGGGCTACGAGGTCAACGATCATGAGCTGACGTCGCGCGCCGAGATCGATGCTTTCAAGAAAACGCACGGCGTCGACACCACACCGCAGACCTTTATCGGCGGCAATCGCATCGGCGGCTACGACGATCTTCTCGCCTTCTTCGGCAAGGAGGTAAAGGACAAGGACGCCACCACCTATACGCCGGTGATCGCGTTGTTCGCGATGGCTGCGTTGATGGCGCTAGCGACGAGTTGGGCCGCGTTCGGTACCCTTGCGACCGTTGCGGCGGCAGAATGGTTCATTGCCATCGCCATGTGTCTGCTCGCCCTGCAGAAGCTCAAGGACGTGGAAAGCTTCGCTACCATGTTCCTCAACTACGATCTGTTCGCCCAGCGCTGGGTGCGCTACTCCTACGTCTATCCGTTCGCCGAAGCGCTGGCGGGCATCCTGATGATGGCCGGCGCGCTGATGTGGCTGTCGATCCCCGTTGCCCTCTTCATCGGCACTGTCGGAGCCGTATCGGTCTTCAAGGCGGTCTATATCGACAAGCGCGAACTCAAATGCGCCTGCGTTGGCGGTGACAGCAACGTTCCGCTCGGCTTCGTCTCGCTGACGGAGAACCTGATGATGGTCGGAATGGCGATCTGGATGCTACTCAAGCCCATGGGCATCGGTCTCGGACATTAAGCGAAAACCAAGGAGCCACGAGATGACCCAATCGTCCCATAATGGCAAGCACGAACACGCCGATCACGGCGAAGGACGTCCCTACCTGATGTTCTGGATCAACATGGCGCTCGGCCTGATCGTCATGTACGTCGTCATGTTCTCGATGATCGACGGATTTCAAGATTTCCGAAACAATCTCAACATGTTCTACATGGCCGTGACCATGTGGGCGCCGATGGGCATCTTCATGCTGGCAACGATGCCCGGCATGTTTCCGCGAAAAGGGCTCAATATCACCCTCTACGCCGTCTTCCTCGTCTTGACGATCGCCTCATTCGCAGCCACACGAAGCCAAACCCTGATCGGTGACGGGCAGTTCATCGATTCGATGATCCCGCACCACTCGGGCGCGATCCTCATGTGCCGGGAAGCAGACCTGCGCGATGCTGAATTGCTGACGCTTTGCGAAGAAATCATCGCAGCCCAGCGCAGCGAGATCGAGCAGATGGAGACAATTAAGGCTCGTCTCGATCAAAGGCCCTAAGACCTGTTGCCTTGCCCAATAGCGTCCGAGAATGGCAGGCTCAATGAGGATTGCATGACAAAACATCATGAGGATGGTCGCAGCTTCGTCACGGTCGTCAGCAAAAGCCAGCCGTGCCGGACCTGCGGCGGCTATTCGAGACCTTGAATGCCGCTCACGAGGGCTTCTCTTGAGATCTCGCCCATGTGTACCGATTGCAGCGTCCCGTCGCTCTTGAGGAACAACGTAGCCGGCAGGCCCGGTACCTCGTAATGACGACCGAACTCACCGAGTCCGTCGAGCACCACATGCTCAAGCTCAAGATTCTCGGCTGTGAGGTAGCGCTGAATGATCTCCTGGCCTTCACCTTGGTTGACGAAGACAAGTTCGGCAGCGTCCGTATTTGCGGCAACGTCCGCCATCATCGGCATTTCACGGCGGCAGGGCGGGCACCACGTCGCCCACAGGTTGATGACCACAGGTTGACCTTCGAGTTCACTTGGATTGAACCGTTCTCCGGCCAGCGTGCGGTAGATGTCTCCGGTCGGCAGCGGTGTCGCCGGCACGCCGGCGCTGAGCTGCAGTACGAAGAACGCGACATAGGCCGCAGCGGCGCTCGGCAGGGCCGTCCACAATGTGAGCCGCAATTCGCGCCGGAAGCGAAAGAACGTGTAGGCGAACGCCAGCGCAATGCCGGCTTCGATCATGAAGCCGCCCTGCCACATGTAGAATACGCGCAGCGGCTCGGCGAGGAAACTGCTCGCGTGCTGGATGACGTGCCCGACGCGCGCGCCGACCACGAAAGCGACGGTCGCGCCCCAGGCCCAGGACGAAAAGCGCTGATCGACCTTGCGGGCGAGGATCTCGCTCAGCAGGAGAAAGGCGGCGATGGCGAGGATCGCGGCGAAGCGGTCGGGTGCGAAGACGAAAGGCCCGATGGCGACTGCGTTCATCTCACTGCCTCGCCTGAGAGACCGATGTCAGCAACGTATCGGTTGTCACATCGCCGATGAGGCGGGAGCCGTTTGCCTCCGAGGCATTTCGGTTGAAGAAGATCATGGTCGGTGGGCCGACCACAGCAAGATCGCGCATCAGACCCTGACTGGCCTCATCCAGTCCGGTCAGATCCACCTTGACACGCTGGAAGTCGTTCAGTGCGGCAACGATTTCCGTGCTCGAAAAGACGTCGCGTTCGATCGTCTTGCAGATGACGCACCAGTCGGCCGTGAAATAGACCAATGTCGGACGTCCGTTGGCAGAGGCAATCGCTTGCTCGACCTGCGGCGTCGAGTTTGCCTCGATGAATGTCATCTCGGACTGGGCGATCTGCTGGCCCGAACCGGTCATGACGAAGTGGGCGAGCGGACGTAGCGGGTCGGTCCCGCCCGACGCCGCCCCGATCGCCAGGATGACGCCGCCGAGGGAAACCCCAAGTCCGGCGGCTTTGCGGAAACGTGGCCAGGCACCCGCATCGGCCAGGAGCCGATCAGCGACGCCGATGAAGACCGCAACAATCAAGAGGAGGCCCGCCCAAAGCGCCAGCGTCACTTGCGGCGGCAGGATTCGGGAGACCATCCAGATCGCCGCGCCGAGAAAGACGAAGCCGAACGCGTATTTGACCTGCACCATCCACGCCCCCGCACGCGGCAGAGCGCGGCTCCCCATCGTGCCAAAGGCGATCAGCGGAATGCCTTGGCCGAGCCCGAGGGCAAACAGCGCACTCGCGCCGATCCAGGCATCGCCCGTATGTGCGATATAGAGAAGTGCCGCGGCGAGCGGCGCGGTGACGCAGGGACCGACGATCAGCGCGGAAAGGAAGCCCATTCCGGCGGCTCCGCCCACCGAGCCGCGCGTGCCGGCCTGTACCCCTGCCATCCGGCTGACCCAGGTGGTCGGCAGTTGCAGTTCGAACAGGCCGAACATCGCCGTCGCCAGCACGACGAACAGCGCTGCGACGGCGCCAATGGCGTAGGGCGATTGCAGCACCATCTGGAGGTTTTGGCCGGACCACGCGGCAACCACGCCAAGCAGGCCAAACGCTGCGGCCATTGCCAGCACATAGGCCAAAGACAGGATGAAGCCGCGCCGGGCCGTCAATGCCTCGCCCTCGCGCGCCAGGGTCGCGCTCAGGATCGGATACATGGGCAGCACGCAGGGCGTGAAGGCGAGCAACAGCCCGAAGGCGAGGAAACTCACGATCACCCAGATCGCACCGCCGCTGGCGAGAAGCGAGCCGACCATGCCGCCGTCCTGCGTGTCCTCAGCCAGGCTGAAGCCGCCGTTTCCCGTCCCTCCGGCAGGGGCGGCCGGAGTTGGACCTATGCCAAAGCCGACAACGGGTTCGGAAACCTGAAGGTTTGCCGTGTTGACCGTCAGGGTCAGCGGCGGATAGCAGATCGAATCCTTCTTGCAGCCCTGATAGGTGACTGCGACCTGCCCGGGCGCTTCAGTGCCGAGACGTGCCACCGCTTCAAGATAATAGACCTCCGAAGGACCGAAGTTGGCATCCTCTGTCTCCACGACGCCCGGTCCAGTCGACAGCGGGATCGGCTCGCCGGTCGCGGCATCCTTCGCTTCCAGATGATCGCGATAGAGGTAATAGCCTTCCTCGATTTCCCACCGGAGTTGGATCTGCTGATCCGCATTCCGCTCAACCGAGAAACGGAAGGCTTCCTCGGCTTGCAGGAGATCCTCCTGTTGCGCCGCGGCGGGCAGCGACAGGAAGACGAAGAACAGGCCAGCAAGGAGGCGGAGTATGGGCATTGAGGACATGAAATTACTCGGATGATCGCGATCGGGATGCATCAAGACGCTTCGCGAGCGTCTGCGACAACCTGGCGGAAGCCGTCCTCGTCGAGGGCGGAGGCGACGAGAAACCGACCGATCAGAAACACGGGCGTGCCACGCAGACCGAGCCCCTCGGCCTGCGCGTTATTGCGCTGAAGCAAGGCGGTGATCTCGGCGTCGCGGCGGTTGGCTTCGGTCTCGAGACCCGCCGTGTCGAAGCCGGCACCTTCCAATGCCTGTCGCATCTGCTCTTCTGGCACCCGCGACCCTTCGATACCCATCAACGCCAGATAGGCTTCCTCGTAGCGGTTCTGATACCCGGCCGCCAACGCCAGCTTTGCGCCATCGACCGAAGACTGCGCGAGGATCGGCCAGTCCTTGTAGACGTGACGCACATTGCCGTCCGATTCCAGCACCGTATTCAGCGGCTCGACGGTGCGCTTGCAGAAAGGACAGTTATAGTCAAAGAACGAGACGATCGTCAGGTCGCCGTTCGGGTTGCCGCCGACCGGCGCCTCCGGGTCGTTCAGGATCATCTCGGCTGACATGTCGTCGGCACGCACGGGCATGGCAAAGCCGGCGGCAGCGAGCGCCGCCAGGCCCGAGAGCAAGGTCCGCCGACTCAATGCACCGCGGAACGGCGGCCTACCCATAGCGAAAGGATGAGGTCTACGTGTGCAGAGGCGCCGATCGTGCATGGTCTCAAAGCTCCAGATCATGGATATTGAAGCGAGCGCACTCTCCCGAGCTTAAGACAGTCTTAAGGACCGCATTGAGCCGAAGATGCGACGGCAGTTTATCCTGACTCCGGACTATCGGGTGAACGGCCGCAACCGCCGCATGAGATCGCGCCTGCTGAACGGTCCGACCGAACGGGTGCCGTTGTATTCCTGTCCGGTGGCTGCATCCACGACGAAGAATGTCGGCGGGCCGCTCGCTCGAAGGTGGGAGAGGAGCTGGCGGTTTCCCTCGTCCATCGCCGTGACGTCCACCTTGACGAGAGGGACAGCCTCAAGGTGTTGCAGCACAGCAGGGTGGGCGAGGATTTCCCGCTCAATGCGGTGGCACACCGCGCACCAATCCGCACGGATGTCGATGAGCGCGAAGCTATGTGTTCGTGCGATCTGCTCCAGTCTCTCCCGGTAGGAAGCGACGTCCGTGACCATTGCAGCCGGATTGGCGGCGGCCATCCCGCTGGGAGTCGCCAACAATCCTACCGGCACCACCAGGCCCCCGAGCAGAAGCTCGCGGCGGGTCCATTGGTCATTCTTGCGTCGAGCATCAGCATCGATGCCGCATCCAACACCTTCCGCGGACGCTACGGCGTTGTTTCTTAAAAGTCGCGTCCGCATCCTCGTCTCTTTCACAGGACCGGCGGCAAAGCGGGCGTTCCTTAAGGCCCGCTTAAGGGCGGAAAAGTGCTCCTCGCCTGCGACGCAAGCCCGCGTTTCCAACAAAGTGCCCCCACCCAATCGAAAACCTGTTCGGCCGGATCACTTGAGCCGCAGGCCGGCGCCTGAAGTCCCCGCCGCTTCGCTATCTTCGGCCGCGCTTACCTTAAGCTGCTCTTAAGATGGGCATCGTGCTGTGCGGCCTGATTGATCGCAAAGCAGAGAGCGTACGAAACGTGAGCAAGCTACCGACACCCGCAATCGCGCGACGCGCTTTCCTCATTGGCGCCAGCGCAATGACTCTCGCCGGATGCGTTTCCACGAGGCAAACACCGCAAGTCGCGCAGCCGGTCTCGATGCCTCCTCCGCCGCCGACGCCCCCGATGTACTACGCACTGCCGAACGAGCGCTTCCCGATCCCGGAAGTCGACGTTTCCAAGGTCGATCCGAAATGGTGGCGGACGGAAGTCGACTATCCAACCGATGAACGAGCCGGAATCGTCATCGTCGATACGCCAAACCGTTACCTCTACCACGTTCAGCCTCACGGCCGCGCAACCCGATACGGTGTGGGTGTCGGCAGGGACGGTTTTTCGTGGGCTGGTCGAGGGCGTCATATCGCATACAAGCGGGAATGGCCGCGCTGGACACCTCCCGATGAAATGGTTGCGCGCCAACCCGAGTTAGAGCCCTACTCAATCGCCAATGGCGGCATGGACCCGGGGCTGAAAAATCCACTTGGAGCACGCGCCCTCTACATTCATGAAGGAAACCGGGACACGATCTATCGCATCCACGGAAACCCGGAATTCTGGACCATCGGCCAGGCCGTTTCATCAGGATGCATCCGGATGATCAATCAGGATGTCATCCACCTCGCCGACAACGTTCGCGACGGGAGCCCGCTGGTTGTGATAGCAGATCCGGCTATGGGGCATCTTTTGGTGGGATAGCTTCGTCGCGCGGCGAGAAGATCACTCCCTGCGTTGGCGCATCCTGCTGGCACTCCATCTTCTTGAAGATGAGTTGGCTGCGCCCCGCACCATGTATGTGCAACGGGTCACGCGGCGTTCGCCATCACCGCTTGCAGCCCTCCGCAATCGCGATTCTGAAGTCGTAGGTGCCAACCACTCCGCCCGAGCGCCAGTTCGACGATCGCGAGACCGAGACCGCTGCCGACCGGTACTTTGTTGCGGCCGCGAAAGAAGCGTTCGGTGACGCGGGCCAACTCCTCCTCGGGGATACCGGGACCATCATCCTCGATGATCATCTGGCCCTCTTCGGCGGGGCCGGCCACACGACACCTGACGACGCCTCCGGGCGGCGAATGGTTCACAGCGTTCTCCATCAGATTCCGGGCAGCAAGAGCGAACAGATCCGGCTCGATGTCCAGCTCGATGCGGTCAAGATCAGGGGAAACCTCGACCGCAACGCCCCTGGTCGGATCTGCTAATTCGTCCGCGAGCGCTCTCAGTATACTCCCGGGCCATACCTTCCCACTACGCTCGCCCTGGTCGAGCGCCTCAACCGCCGACATATCCAGCAATTGCCGAACGAGCCGGCCGGTGCGGTCTACGCCAACCATGATCTGACGCAATGCCTGCTCGCGGATCGTGCCATCGCCGCTTGCAAGCGCGACCTGCGCCTGCGTCTTGAGGCCGGCCAACGGCGTGCGCAGTTCGTGGGCGGCAAAGGCGGTGAAGTTGCGCTCGCGTTCCCGAAGCCCGGCCACGCGTGCAAACAATCCGTTGAGCGACTGCAAGACCGGCGCAATCTCCTTCGCGGTCTGCACGTCCTCGATCGGGCTGAGGTCGGAGGCGGGTCGTGCTTCCAGGTCGCCTGCGATCTTCCTTAGCGGCTCAAGGCCGCGCCTGACGCTGAGCCAGATCAGGACAGCAAGAACCGGCAACATCAGCAGGACCGGCAGGAGAAGACCGCGGATGACGTCGTTCACCAACCCGTTACGGATACTCAGATTGTCGCCGACCAGAACGCGAACACCGCGCTCGGTATTGGTGATTGCATAAACCCGCCACCGCTCACCATTTATCACGGTTTCGGAGATCCCGTCGGTGTGCTCCGACATTGCTTGATCGGGCGCCGCATCCGATCGCCCGATCAATGTCCCCTGCAGCGACCAGATCTGGCACGAAAGCTGGCGGTCATAGGCGCTGTGGCCGCGCACCGGCAGATCGGACGTGATCGTTTGCGTCGGATCGATGGCGATCTCCTGGCTGACGATCAATGAGGAAACCATCCGGCCGGCTTCCATCAGCCGCGCGTCGAGAACCCGTTCCACCTCCGCGCGCGTGGAAAGGAAAATCCAGACGACCGCCGACAGCCAGACGAGACCGGTGGTCAGGGCGAGGATCAGGAACAGCCGTTTGGAGATCGACGGCATCACGGTTCGTCTCCGAGGCGATAGCCGATCCCACGGACGGTCTGGATCATGCCCGGTCCCAGCTTGCCGCGAAGATGATGGATGTGGACCTCGACAGCATTGCTCTCGACCTCCTCCTGCCAGCCGTAAAGCTTCTCCTCGATCTGGCTCCGCGACAGGATCCGGCCGGGATGGATCATGAGGGCATGCAAAATCGAGTATTCGCGCCGCGACAGGCGGATGGGTTCGCCTTGGTGTTCGACATTCTGGTTTGCAGGATCGAGCCGCAGGCCGCGCCATTCGATAAGCGCCTGCGGCCGGCCAGCGGCACGGCGGACGAGCGCGCGCAGCCGCGCCGCGACCTCGTCGAGGTCGAACGGCTTGCCGAGATAGTCGTCGGCCCCCGCATCCAGTCCGTGAATCCGGTCGGCGACCTGATCACGCGCAGTCAGGAGGAGGACGGGCGTGGCGTCCTGCCGTTCCCGCAGGGATTTCAGCACGTCGAGGCCGGAACCGTCGGGAAGCATCAGGTCAAGCACCAGCGCATCGAACTCATGGTTCGTGAGAGCTGCGCCGGCTTCTTCGCAGGTTTTGACCGCATCGGCGGTGAAGCCGCCAATCGAAAGGCCCACCGTCAATCCGTCTCTGAGGACGGCATCATCTTCGACTATCAGCACGCGCATGGTTATCACCCGAGGTTCCAGGTCGCATTTCTATACGAGGCTTAAGGCAGCCTTAAGGATCGAACTTGAGCGCGCTCGATATCGTTCGGGGATTGGGCGCCTGTGATGTACCTCATCTTACCTGAGCCAAGAGTCGGACGTCTTCGAGACTTGGAATCGCGCCGGCAAAAACGCCGTTCTCGCCCTGATCCTTATGGGCATCTCCAGCCCAGCGCCGAAACAAAACGCTGGCATGGCGGCAGTGTACCCGTCATTCCGGCCCTCCTGTCCATCGGGCTGTTGCTGGTCGCGGTGAAGGAACTCGCCCGGCCTGAAACGATACGCGGGTCCACTTGTCTGCCCGAGCCAGTTGGGCAATGCGCATTGGAGACGGACTCGAATCAGTTCGGCTCGCCGAGGCATCGTCCGGCTGGTGTTCAGGCGATCATCCCGTCCTGCCTGCTCAGGCGTCATTCGTGTTGACCAGGTGTTGGCCAAGCCCAAAAAGGGAAGGGCCACCCGAAGATGGCCCTTACTCAATCCTTTGATTTCCTTTAGAAATCTGAAGAGAGCGAAGGGATTCGAACCCTTGACTCCAACCTTGGCAAGGTTGCTATGCGGCGGCCCGAAACAGCAAGTTATGATGGGTGCGCCCTCCCGCAACCATCTTTACCGGCGTCGATCGCAAGTTATGATCGACGCCGGTCCCCGCAACCATCTTTACTTGCTCGGGCAACAAGTGAAGATTAGATCCTGCCCCCGCAACCAACGATTCAGACACTCCCGCGCGAAACCCGCCGGGAGTTTTTGTTTTTGCAGCCTTCCCAACACCTTCCGCACCGAGCCACGCCAGGATCGCGCCAAGCTCGCCATGCAGCATCACCTCCATCTCGCCACGCCTGGCACCGGGGATGAGCGTCACGCGCTCGATCAGGGCGCGGATCGCTCCGCAGCCTCGCGCCGGTCCTCCGGGTGCTGCAGGCGTCGGCCAGCCGCTCGATCTTGCGCCGGTAGACCTGCGCCACGTTCGGGTGGATGTCGGGGAGGGGATGCCTGGCAGCCTCGATCTGCTCGCGCAGACCATCCTGCTTTGCTTCCAGATCGCGCAGGCGGTCCATCAGCGCACGCAAGATGCCGCCGCCAAAAATGGCGCCGCTCTACCGCTTTAAAAGGGCTCGGCCTCTGCCTCGGAAGTCCATCAGGCCGGGTGAGCGCCAGAGTTTAACATCGACCAAAGCGGGCAGCGGCGCGGTGAGCCGTCTCAGGAGCTATGGCGTAGAAAATTCAGGATCATGGCATCCAGGCTGTATGGTCCAGGGCCGCCCGTAACGATGACGATCAGCATGATGGCGTAGAGTGTCTCCGGCAGGTAAAGCCAGTCATCGAGCCGATCTGCTTCGTCGATCGGTTTGTAGATTTTAACCCGCTGGCTGCCTGTCGTCGCAACGGCGACAATGATGATGACAAGCAGACCGAGCGCGGCGAGAGGGGTAAGCAACCCGATCGTAATGGCAGCGCCGCCGCTGAACTCGACGAGCGGTACCCACCACTGGTTAAAACCGATCCACGGAATGCCGCATCGCTTCAACTCCTCGACCAGTGAGGCGTGGCGCTGTGCATTGAAAAGCTTGTGATAGCCGCAGAGCCCGAAAAATACGCCGATGGCGACACGGTTGAGAGTTAGCGCGACATCGCTCCCGCCGATGCCTCTAAAGAGTATATCTGTTACGATATCCATAATTTCTATCCGATAGACCGCGCCGCAGTACGGATAGTTATTGGTGTTAGTAGCTACCAAAGCATATATTTGTAGCGGTGTTTGGTTCACAGTTCTGCACGGCTGCGTGATTGCGGTGCGCTTGCGAACACTGTCCGTTCGATCACGCGACGATGGCAGCAAGGCCGAGCGTCAACGTCTATCTTGATGGCCGCGATTTTATGCCGGCAAGGATGCTGTCATTGTCTCCTGACGGCAGCGCTAGTCCCCCTCGGAATGAACTGAAACGTCAAAAGATACCGAACACCCCGTACGATAGCCTGCGAGCTCTGCTATTTTTCGATCAGTTCCTTCACGGGAATGCGATCGCGGATGATCGGCGACTTGATGACGATATAGCTGAAATATTTTGCGATCCCGAGATTTCTCTCCAGGAGCCCCTCCATCATCTCCTGATACTGCGCGATGGAACGGCAAAGAAACCGCAGCAAATAGTCGTATCCGCCGCTCACGAGATGGCATTCCTGCAGCTCGAGCACGTTTCGAATTCCCGTCTCGAAACGGATGAAGTTCTCGCGGCGATGATCGACGAGGGTCACTTCAGTGAAGATGGTAACCGCCTCGACCACCTTGGCAAGTTCGATCCGAGCCCCGTAACCGCTGATGATGCCGGCGTTTTCCAGACGCTTGACGCGCTGAAGACATGGACTTGGGGACAGGCCGACGGCCTCTGCAAGGCTCACATTGCTCATTCGGCCATCCTGGCTGAGGTTGGCCAGAATGGCGATGTCGATACGGTCGAGTTTCACTTTCGACAAGCGGGGGTTTCCTATGGATCGGACGTTCGGGTAGCAGGGGCCGTTGAGCGGCAAAGGCGGAAACGCTGCGACGCCTGCCAGCGTTTACACTTGCAGCATCAATGCGTCAAAAGCATTGCGCAGACGCTCCACGATCAGATCGACCTCCTCCGGCGTGATGGTCAGAGCCGGTGCCAGACCGATGATGCCGTCATCGAAGCAGCGGACCAGCAGTTTGAGGTCGCGGGTGAGGCCGAGAAGCTTCTTGCCTACCTTCAGCTCAGGCGCGAATTTGGCGCGGGTCTCGCGATCCGAAACCAGTTCGATCCCGGCGAGCAGGCCAGAGATACGGATATCGCCGACGAGCGGATGATCGGCGAGCGTACGGAGCCGCGCCTCGAAATATGGAGCGATTTTCTGCGCTTGTGAGAGGATTCCGCCATCGGTGTAGAGCCGGATGACCTCGAGCGCAGCGGCAGCGGCAACGGGATGGCCGGAATAGGTTGCGCCGTGGCCGATCGCCTTGCCATCGGGCGTCAGGTCGCGGATCTCGCGGTATATTCTGTCGGAAATCGCGAGGGCACCCATGGGAGCATAGCCGGAGGTCAGGCCCTTTGCCATCGTCATCATGTCCGGCACGACATCTTCATGATCGCAGGCGAACATGCTTGCCGTGCGGCCGAAACCCGTGATGACTTCATCGACCACGAACAAAATGCCGAGTTCGCGGCATGTTTTCTCCATGGCCTTGAGCCAGCCCTTGGGCGGTACGATTACGCCGCCAGACCCGATCACCGGCTCGCAGAAGAAGGCCGCGACTTTATCCGCTCCCAGCTCGGCCACCTTGGCCCTCAGGGCGGCCTCGCAGTCGGCGATCACGTCGGCATCCAGCCCGGTGCGGTGACGGTAGGGGTAGGGTGCCTCAATGTGGTGTTGCGTGGCGAGGGGAAGCGCGAAGCCACGATGGAAATTGGCAAGCGCCGTCAGGCCGGCACCGGTCGAGGATGAACCGTGATAGCCATATTCCAGTGCGATCATGTGCTCACGCTGCGGCTCTCCTTTCATCGACCAATAATAGCGGATGAGGCGCACTGCGCTGTCGACTGAGTCCGATCCGCCCTGAGTGAGATAAATATGGTCGAGGTCGCCAGGCGTCAGTTCGGCGAGCCGTGCGGCGAGGCGTATGGCAGTCTCGGAAGCAAAACCGAAATAGCCGGTGACATAGGCGAGCTTTTCGGCCTGCGCATTCATCGCCTCGACGACCGTCTTCTGGCCGTAGCCGACATTGACGCACCACAAGCCGGCGAAACCGTCGAGATATTCGCGGCCTGTATGATCCTTTACCGTCAGGCCGGAGCCGCGATCCAGAACCAGCGGTCCTTCCGCCTCCTGCGTTGCCCAGGCACTCACCGGGTGAACCAGGTGCTGGCGGTCGAGTTCGTAAAGATCGTTTGCGCTCATTTATGTATTTCCTTCCGTCGAGCGGAAGTCTGCACCGGATCTCCAGATTGTTCTGCGGAATAGAAACGCGCTGCAGCAGATCGCACCGGAATGATGGGGGCTGTCGCAGGTTTGTGCCGTGTCGGTCGATCCGGCTCGTTATCTCATAGCGATCGGCGGATCGCACCCATAAGAACGGAGTCTTACGCCTCAGGGGCAGGTATTTTCAGCAGATGCTGCCATGCCCGCACGTCTAGTCTGCTGGGGCGACGATGTGGCCAAATGCGGGAGGTGGAATGAAAATCCAGCAGCTTATTGCTTCGATCGGGCTCGGCGGCTCGGTCTACAAGGACCTTGCAGCGATCAAGCAGGGCGCGGAGCCGGATGGACCTCTGCTCTATAAGGGCAAGCCCGTGACCAAGGGCTTCAGCAGGATCGTCCAGCCGGGCACGTCGGTTTCGATCCAGATGGTTCTCGAGGACGGCTCGATTGCCATTGGTGACTGCACGCAAGTGATATTGGTGGGCATCGCGGGCCGAGAGGACATCTTCGATCCCGGCGAACTGAAGGAGCAGATCGAAGGGCCGATCACGGCGCGCCTGCTCGGCCAGGATGTCCGCCGCTTTCGCGATTTGGCCGAAGAGATGGACGCGTTCCTCATCAACGGCAAACGCATGCATTCGGCACTGCGATACGGCCTTTCCCAGGCGCTGTTGGATGCTGCGGCGCAAGCGCGCCGGCTGACTATGGCAGAGGTGATCGCCGAGGAGTGGGGCCTGACACCGCGCACGGAAAAACTGCCGATCCTTGCAGGCGCGCTGCGTCTCGACTGGGCACAGCATGATCGCATGATCCTCAAGCGCGCGGATGTTCTTCCCCACACGCCGTTTCTGTCAGTTCGCGATCATGTCGGTGAAAGGGGTGAACTTCTGCAGGCCTATATCGACAGGCTGGCCGCACGCATCAACGAGATCCGCGATGCGGATTACTTCCCGCGCATTCACATCGACCTCTACGGCACGCTGGGCGAGCTGTTCAACAACAAACCGATCGAAATCGCCGATTATATCGCTGATCTCGGAGGCAGGATCGCGCCGTTCCCGCTGCTGGTGGAGAGCCCGGTCGTCGCTTCCACCCGCCAAGAGCAGGCCGCGATCTACAGGGCCATACGTGCGCGCCTGTCGGAGATCGGGTCGGACACGCAACTGGTCATCGACGAATGGGCCAACACGCTGGACGACATCAAGGCGCTCGCTGAAGCGGGTGCATTGCAGAACGTTCAGATTAAGACGCCCGATATGGGCGGGATCACCAACACGATCGAAGCGCTGAACTATTGCCGCGAGCATGGCATCGGAGCTGGCCTCGGCGGTTCGGCCAACGAAACGGACATTTCGGCCAGGGTGACGGCCCATCTGGGGCTCGCATGCGGCGCGTCCATGATGTCGACCAAACCCGGCCAGGGGGGAGACGAAGGCTGGATGATCCTTGTCAATGAAATGGAACGCACGCTCGCCCGCATCCGCGCACGCGACAAAGCTTGAGGCACGACCGATGAAAATCCGCTCCGTACACACTGCTGTTGGCCTTTCCGGCTTTGCCCACAAGGACCTCGCCGGCATCAAGACAGGCGCGCCGGGTAACGGCTTCTTCTATGACGGCCGGCCTGTAACGCCGGGCTTCTCAGAAATATCGCAGGAGAGCCGGGTGCTTTCGGTCATGCTGCGCCTGGAAGACGGCAACATCGCACATGGCGACTGCCTGGACGTGATATTCGCAGGGGCTGCCGGCCGCGATAGGCCATTCGCGCCGGAAGAGCATCTCGAAACCTTCGACGCGCTCGTCAGGCCCTGGCTTGAGAAGATCGATCCTGCGGCGTTTCGCGCCAATGCCGAAGCGTTCGAGGCGCGGGTCGAAACGTCGTCCCTGCATATGGCTTTGCGCTATGGCGTGAGCCAGGCGCTGCTCCATGCGGCTTCTCTCGTGCGCGGCGTGACCATGGCTGAGGTGGTGGCGGCCGATTATGGCACCACTCCGGGCACGGCCCTGGTGCCGATTTTGGTGTCGATCCCCAAGACCGACCCGCTGGTCCTCGACCGCATGATCATGAAGCGGGCAGATCTCCTGCCGCACGCAAGCTTTACGGTCGTGGAAACCGATCTCGGCCCGGACGGGCATTTGATCCTGGATTATGCGAGAGGCCTTTCCGACCGCATCGCGGCGGTCGGAGCTAAGGACTACCAGCCGACCATTCATCTCGATACCTATGGCACGATAGGCGAGATGACGGGCAACAACATAGAAAAGATAACGGCTTTCCTCGGCCGTTTGAGCCAGGCAGCAAGCCCGTACAGGCTTTACATCGAAAGCCCGATCATCGCACCGACCCAGGACGAGCAGATCCGGCTTTACGCCGAACTGCGCCGATCCATTGCGGCCGCGGGTCTGCCGATCAGGCTGATCGTCGACGAATGGTGCAACACGCTTGAGGATATCCGGCGCTTTCACGCGGAGAAGGCTGCCGACATGGTGCAGATCAAGGCGCCGGATCTCGGCGGCATCGGCAACACCATCGAGGCCCTGATTTACTGCCGCGAGAATGGCATCGGCTGCTGCCTTGGCGGCACGGCCAACGACACGGATCAGTCATCGCGTATCGCAACGCATCTGGCCCTGGCTTGCGGGGCAGATTTCCTGCTCGGTCGGCCCGGCCTCGGAGGGGACGCTGCACTGATGATCATGCGCAACGAGATGGCGCGCACGCTTGCGCTCCTATGATCGCTGGTGCGGTCGGGAAGGCTTCCAAAAAAGAGGGGAGGGCGCATTGCGCTCTCCCCTCTTCGTATTTCCGATGGGTCGCGTCAGCCGATCTGGGCAAGCACCGCGCGGGTTATCTCGTCGGTGCGATGTCCGCCGGGGCGCACTCCGATACCGGCAGCAGTGGTGCGCGCCAGTGCCTCCATGATGTCTTTTGCGGCTTCCATCTCGCCCAGATGCTCCAGCATCATCGCCGCCGACCAGATCGCGGCGATCGGATTGGCAATGCCGAGCGAAGCGATGTCGGGCGCCGAACCGTGCACCGGCTCGAACATTGAGGGGGCGGAGCGATCGGGATTGATGTTCGCGGAAGCCGCGAAACCCAATCCACCCTGGATCGCCGCACCCAGATCGGTGAGGATATCGCCGAAGAGATTGGATGCCACGACCACGTCGAGGCTCTCCGGCTGCATCACCATCCGCGCTGCCATCGCATCGATGTGGTAGCTTCGGACTTCCACGTCGGGAAACTCCGCGGCGATCTCGGCGGTCACCTCATCCCAGAATACCATGGAGTATTTCTGCGCATTCGACTTGGTGACGGAAGCAAGCCGTCCCGAACGCGCCCGCGCCTGTTCGAAGCCGTAGCGCAGGATGCGCTCCACGCCTTCCCGGGTGAAGATCGAGGTTTCCACCGCAACTTCCTGCGGCGTGCCTTGGTGCAGACGCCCGCCCGCGCCGGAATATTCGCCTTCGGTGTTCTCGCGGATGCAAAGAAGATCGAAGTTTGTTGCCCGAAGCGGCCCTTCCACGCCGGGAAGCAGCCGATGCGGGCGGATATTGGCGTATTGGCGAAATGCCTTCCGGATCGGCAACAACAAACCATGGAGCGAAACGCTGTCGGGCACGGTTTGCGGCCATCCGACGGCGCCGAGCAGGATCGCATCGAAAGGACGAAGCTGCTCGATGCCGTCTTCGGGCATCATACGTCCGTGCCGCAGATAATAGTCGCATGACCACTCGAATGTGGTCGGCGTCAGCGCGAACCCGTGCCTTGCCGAAACGGCCTCGGCCACTCTCATTGCCGCGTCGATGACCGGTTCCCCGATGCCATCGCCGGGGATGAGGGCCAGGGAATAAGACTTCATGACATGCTCTTCGTTCATATGAATGCGCAGATGCGCAGTGCATCATACATGGCCGCGTGGACCGAGCGGCTGGTGACGCAGTCACCTATGCGGTAGAGAGCAAACTGACCCTCCGGCGGTTCCGGTTGCGCACGCCCCTCGACCGCAGCTTCGATGTCGGTGACACCCTGATTGCCCGACTTCTCCGCCAGCTCGTGGAACACCTCGTCGAGCGGTATCGTGCCATGCTCAACGATGACCTGTGGCGCAGGTCGCTCATGGATCGCGCCGGTGAGCTGATGCTCGAAACGGGCGATGTAGCCGTTGCCATCAGGCCTTACCGACAGGAGCTTGTGCTCGTGGAGGATCGGCACGTTCAGTTCGGCAAGCTTCTTGCGATAGGTGACCCGCGACTGGTACTCCATTTCCGGAGCAAGGTGCGGGTCGAGAGTTACGAGCGACACCGGTGTACCCTGTTCCGCCAGATGCATCGCCGTCGACGGAGCGGGATGGCGTCCCGTTCCGTCGTAAATGACCGCACCGGGGCGGGCCATTCCGGGATCTCCCAGCACGTCCCAGATCGAGGTGACGTGGTCGGCCCCGTCGACCCAGTCGATATCCGGAAGGCCGCCGGTGGCGACGATCACCACGTCGGGGTTGAGCGCCTCGACATCCGATGCTTCGGCATAGACATTCAGCCGAACCTCGACGCCGAGTTTTTCCAGCTCGGCCTCGCGCCAGCCGACGATCGACAGGAGATCGCGGCGGAAACCCGCCCGGCCCGCCAGAAGCAGCTGACCACCCAGCCGTGCACCCGCTTCGAGAAGCGTTACCTTGTGGCCACGCTCGGCCAGAATGCGCGCAGCTTCCATGCCACCCGGACCGCCGCCCACAACCACGGCGCGCTTTACCCGCTCCTTGGTGGGTTGCACGACCTGAGGCAAAAGCACCTCACGCCCGGTCGCAGCGTTGTGGATACAGGCGACGCGACGATAGAGACAGTGCGAAGCGCCGACACAGGGACGGATACGCTCTTCCTCGCCGCGCATGAGTTTGTTGACGATCTGCGGATCGGCAATATGGGCACGCGTCATGCCCACCATGTCGAGCAGCCCTTCCTTGATGGCGTGGCGGGCGGTGGCCAGGTCGGCAATCTTGGCAGCGTGGAAGACGGGCAGCTTGACAGATTTGCGGAATTCGCCCACCGCGGCGAGCCACGGAGCGATGGGCTGCGCCATCGCGGGAATGTTGTAGGTCAGCAGCGCGAGCTCGGTGTCGAGCCGGCCAAAGATGCAATTGAAAAAATCGATGTGACCTTCGGACTGGAGGATCTCCGCTGCCTTCAGAGCGTCCTCATAGAGGAGACCGTTGGGGTCATCCTCGTTGATGTCGTAGCGGATGCCGACAATGAAATCGTCGCCGACCTGCTTGCGGATTTCTTCATGAACCATCAGCACCAGCCGGACGCGGTTCTCCACCGATCCGCCGAAGCCGTCGGTTCGGAAATTGGTAGCCGGCGACAGGAACTGTCCGAGCAGATGTCCGCCGGTCATGGTCTCCAGGCCGTCAAGTCCGCCTTCCTTGCAACGTCTTGCTGCCTGTCCGTATTCGCGTACGACACGGCGGATGTCGTGCATGTCCATCTCGCGCGAGAAGGAACGGTGCCCCACCTCGCGCAGGCGCGAAGGCGCGATGTTCGGCAACCAGTCAACGACAGTGCTGTCCGCGCGGCGGCCCAGATGCGAAATCTGGGTCATCAGTGCCGCGCCGTGAGCGTGGATGCGCTCTGCGAACTGCTGAATGTGCGGGATGATGGCGTCTGAAGAGATATCCATCTGGCTACCGCCCCAGTTGCTGTCGCGCGACACCATGGCCGAGCCGCCAAACATCGTCAGCGCCAGGCCGCCCTTGGCCTTTTCCTCATGATAGCGCTGATAGTGTTCCATCGGCATCGTCCCATCCAGCGTGGCGGCATGGGAGGTGCTCATGATCCTGTTCTTCAGGGTTAGATGCCGGATGCGGAAGGGCTGGAGCAGCGGGTCTTTCGCAATCCGTTCAAGATTTTCCGGTGTGGTCTGGGTGGACATGAACCCATGCTTTCTGTGTTCGAGAGGCTATAGCCGCGCGACCGCCTCGCGCAGCGCTGGCATGCCCTGCTCGGCTTCCTCGAGCCAGCCGGGCCGTAGCTGTGGGACCGAGCGGATGAGCATCTCGGTGTAGGGTGAAACGGGGGGGTGGGTCAGGTTCTGCGGTGCGGCCTTGGTCACGATGCGGCCGCGATACATCACCATCACCTGGTCACAGATCGCCGAAACGGTTCCGAGATCGTGCGAGATGAACAGCATCGCCAGCCCGAATTCGTGGCGCAGGTCCGTAAGCAGGTTGAGCACCGAGCTTGCGACGATCGTGTCGAGGGCTGAAGTCACTTCGTCGCAAAGGAGCAGCTTCGGTTCAGCGGCGACAGCCCGCGCGAGGTTGACACGCTGCTTCTGCCCGCCCGAAAGCTCTCCGGGCCTGCGGCCCGCCGCAGAACGCGGAATCTGCACAAGATCCATCAGCTCGAAAACGCGCGCGTCACGCCGCGACTTGTCGCCGATATCGTAGAAATCCAGCGGGCGGCGCAGCAATTGATGAATTGTCTGCGCGGGATTGAGCGCGGTGTCGGCCATCTGGAACACCATCTGGACGGCTTGGCGTCGCTCCTTGCTGCGGGCTTTGCCCTGCAAGCCGATGTCCTCGCCCTCGATCGTCATCCGCCCTTTCGACGCCGGATGAATGCCGGCGAGGACCCGCGCCAGCGTGGACTTGCCGGAACCGCTTTCCCCGATGACCCCGACGATTTCGCCCGGCGCGATGTCGAAACTGACATCGTGCACGATGGGGAAGGTGGCGGTGTTGTTCTTTATCGCCCCGTACCCGGCGTTGAGGTCACGGACCTCAACGAGCGGGCGGATGGACGAGGTGTCACCGAGCTTTGCACGTTCGTGCGGTTCGGCTGCCGCAAGCAGTTCGCGCGTATAGGCTGCGCTGGGAGAGGATAGGAGGTGTCCCGTCTCGTCCACTTCCTGAAGAGTGCCGTCTTTGAGAACAGCGATCTTGTCTGCCATCTGCGCGACCACTGCCAGATCGTGCGATACGTAGACGGCTGTCGCATGGTGGTTCTGCACCATCCGCTTGAAAGCACGCAGGACTTCAATCTGCGTGGTCACGTCGAGAGCGGTGGTCGGCTCATCGAGGATGATCAACGCGGGATCGTTCAGCATCGCCATCGCCGCGATCATCCGCTGCAACTGCCCGCCCGAAACCTCGTGCGGATAACGCTCGCCGATCCGGTCCGGATCTGGCAGCCCCAGTTCGGCAAACAGGGCCCTTGCCTTGGCGGCTGCCTCCGGACGCGTCATGGTACCGTGAATGCGCGCGCTCTCGGTGATCTGGTCGATCAGGCGGAATGCCGGGTTGAAGGAGGCGGCGGCGCTCTGCGGGATATAGGCGATCTTGTTGCCACGCAGGTGTCGGCGCTGTTCAAACGTCAGATCCAGCATGTTGGTGCCGTCGACCACAACGGACCCTTTGGTGAAGGAGCAGCCGCTGCGGGCATAGCCCATCATCGAAAGCGCGATCGTGGTCTTTCCGGAACCGGATTCGCCGATCAGGGCAAGAACCTGCCCCTTCTCAAGGGTCAGCTCGATATCCTGAACGATGGGTCTCGGCTTGCCTCCGGCACCGGGGACGCAAATCTCAAGGTTTTTGATTCGCAGAAAAGGCTGGCTCACAGCTCGCTACTCCCAGCTTTTGCCCTATCGCCGATGCTGTCGAGGAAGAGATTGACTGCGAGGGCCAGCGAAACCACGCAAAATGCCGGCAGGAAAGCAGCCGGTGCGCCAAGGCCGACACCTGCGAGGTTTTCGTAGACGAGCGTCCCCCAGTCCACTTCCGGAGGTTGCACGCCAAGGCCCAGGAAGCCGAGGCCGCTGATGAGCAGCATGATGTAGACGAACCGGACGCCGAAATCGGTCAGAACGGGCGGCAGCATGTTGGGCAGCACCTCGCGCAGCATGATGTAGAGCTTGCCCTCGCCACGTGCCCTTGCGGCGGTAACGAAGTCCTGCACCACGATTGTGAGAGCGACGGCGCGCGCGACGCGGTAGATGCCCGGTGTGTACAGAAAGGCGGATGCGCCGATCAGAACCGGAATGGAGCTGCCCAGGCCAGCGACGATCACCAGCGCGAAGATGGTGCTCGGCAGGGAGATCAGCGTATCCATTGCCCGGCTGAGCACTGAATCGACAGCTCCTCCCGATACCGCCGCGAACAGTCCAAGGAAGGTCCCCACGAAGGATGCGATGAGTGTGGCCGTGACCGATATGCCGACAGTGTATCGCGTTCCCACGATGATACGGGAGAGCATATCGCGTCCCATATAGTCGGAGCCTGCCGGAAAACTGGCCGACATCGGTCCGAACACGTCGAAGTCGACGATCCGGCCGGGGGAGTGAGGTGCGATCCATGGCCCGATGATCGCAATCGCAGTCCAGAAAAGGATGATGGCGAGGGAGATTATTGCCGCAGGCGAGAAGCGAAACGCGGAGATCAGACGGTTTTCTGCAGGACTGGACATCAGTGCGCGCGCCCCCTTCGCAGCCTCGGATTGGTGATGATGGCGAAGATGTCGGCAATGGTGACGAGGATGAGATAGCTGGAGCAGAACACCATCGCGCAGGCCTGAACGAGTGGAATGTCCCGCGTAGACACTGCATCCACCATCAGGCGAGCAACCCCCGGATAGTTGAAGATGATCTCGACGAACACCACGCCGCTCAAAAGCGAGTTCAGCGCCAGCGCAGTAGAGTTGAGGATCGGCGCAAGCGCATTCGGCATGGCGTGGCGCAGCACGATTCGGTTGCGGGTGGCACCTTTAAGCGTGCTCATTTCGATATAGGATGATTGCAGCGTGGAGATCAGCGCGGCGCGGATCATGCGCGCCATCTGCGCAACCACGATGAAGACGAGCACACAGACCGGCATCAGCAGTGATTTCATCAAGTCCAGCGTGGAGGCGGCGTTCAGGTTCGCAAGTGCTGGAAGCCATCCTAGATGCACCGCGAACACGAAGACGATCAGTGTCGCAACCATGAATTCCGGTGTCGACATCGCCAGAACCGACGAACCGCTGACCAGCCGGTCGTAGAAACTTCCGCGCCAGATCGCGCTGGTAACGCCGATGAAGAGTGCAACCGGGATGGCAATTGCCGTGGTCAATGCCGCCAGGAACAGCGTATTCGACATGCGGCCCAGCAACTGGTCGATGACCGGCTGTTTGTTGACGAGCGAGATGCCTGCGTCCCCCTGCACCAGCGCTGCCATCCAGCTGAAATAGCGTTGCAGTGGCGGCTGGTCCAAGCCGAGTGCGGAGCGCAGTCCCTCAACGGTTTCTTTGGTGGCGAACTGGCCGAGCGAGGCCGTCGCGGCGTCTCCCGGAAGCAGGTTGGACGCGATGAAAATCAGCGTCGCAACCAGCCAGAGGGTCAGAAACATGACGCCGATCCGCTTAAGGATAAGTTCGGTGATCTTGCCGTTCACGTGGACTCCGTCACTTGGCAAAAAGGCCGGCAACTACTGAGCGCTATAGGTCGATCCATAACGGAAACGTCCCCCGCCGTTGCCGGCGGGGGGAAGACCGGAGGGAACCCTCAAGCCTCGAGCCAGACGCTTTCGGCGAAATTGAAGCCCATCATGTTGCCGGTAGCGATCGGCACCATGCCTTTCAGCTTCGCGCTGTGAGCGTCAAGATTGGAGAAGAAGACCGGAATGCCGGTGCCGCCGGACTCGTGGATCATCACCTGCATGTCCCCATACATCTGTTTACGGCGATCGAAGTCCGGCTCTGCCCTGGCGGCGATCAGCAACTGGTCGAACTGTTCGCTCTTCCACCCGGCCTCGTTCCACGGAGCATCGGACTTGTAGAACAGGGAGAGGACGAGGTCGGCAGTCGGGCGATGGGAGACCGTTCCAAAACCGACCGGCACCTTCATCCAGTAGTTGGACCAGTAACCATCGGAGGGAACACGCTGAAGATCGATCTGGAGCCCGATATCGCGCCCGTCTTCCATCAGCATCGAACCCATCTCAATCGAGGCGCGGGCGGTTTCGGCAACGACCATCGGGATCGGCGTGTTGAGGACACCCGCCTTCTCAAGATGGAACTTGGCCTTTTCCGGATCGAATTCCCGCTGCGGAATATCAGCATTGAAGAATGGATTGGAAGGGTCGATCGGGTGATCGTTGCCCAGCACGGCAAAATCGCGGAACACCGCATTGCGGATCATCGCGCGGTTCATCAGGTATTTCATGCCCAGCGCAAAGTCGGGATTGTTCCCCGGCGCGGCGTCCTGGCGCATGATCAGGTTGCTGTAGGTGCCGCTCTTCGTCTCAAAGAGCACGACGTTGGGATTCGCCTCGATCTGACTGATCGCGCGTGGGTTGATCGTGGTGGTCAGCTGGACGTCGCCGGAGATGAGAGCGTTGAGACGCGCGTTTTCCTCGGGAATGCCGAAGAACTCCACGGCATCGAGGTATGGAAGACCTTCCTTCCAGTAGTTCTCGTTGCGCACGCCGAGAGAGCGCACGCCAGGCGTGAATTCCTCCGCGACAAAGGGGCCGGTGCCGTTCGGCTTGCTGAAATCCGTGGTGCCGTCCTTGACGATCATGAAATGCGGAGTGCTGAGCAGAATGGGAAGGTCGCCATTGGGGCCGACGAGGGTGATCCTCACTTCGTGCGAGCCGGTGGCGGCCACTTCCTTGAACTGGCTGGCAATCGTCATCGCCTTCGTGCCCGTAGCGGGATCGAGGTGGCGGTTCAGCGAGTAGACGACGTCAGCCGACGTAAGCGCCGAGCCGTCGTGGAAGGTGACGCCCTCGCGAATCTTGAAGGTCCAGACAGTGTTCGTGCCGTCCTGGTCCCAGGAGCTTGCAAGCTGCGGCTGAGCCTTCATCTCAGGATCTATGACGGTCAGACCGTTATAGAACATGAACCCGCGTGAATAATCGGTCGAATTGCCGAAAAGGGCAGGATCAGCCGTGTCGGCCGTGGACGACATTGCACCTGCGACGCGCAATGTTCCGCCGCGAACCGGCGTGTTTGCGCGCGCGTTGGTTGCAGCAAGAAGGACATTGCCGGCGACACCACTTGCAAGACCGGCAGCGACAAGCCCCTTGAGCACAGCCCGGCGCGAGGGACCTTCAGAGAGCCTTCGCAAAACGTCCTTTTCCTGGGAAGTGCTGAGGAAACCGAAATTCGGCACAAATATTCTGGACACGGTGGAAGGCTCCCATTCCTGTTGTTGTCGCGGGGTTATCGGATTCTTATTGCTCTAAAGTGAGGCGGGAGCCCCTTAGATGGAAACTGAATCCGCGACCCCAAACAGCAGATCGCGCCGACTCTCGGGGGCTTTGTTATCAATCATGCTGTGGTGCCGCACTTAGGTTGGACGCACAACTGATGGCAGGAGTGCGCCGTGAAAATTGTCGATGCCCTTTTTACCGTCGGAGTCTCGTGCTTCGTACATCAGGACCGCGAAGCCATCCGGCGAGGAGCCAGGCCCAATGGCTATCTTTATGACGGAAACCCCATAATTCCTGGGTTCAGCACGATTACCCAGCCGGCAGGGACGGTCTCGATCCAGCTCCTGCTCGAGGACGGTTCCGTAGCCTTCGGAGACTGCGCCGATGTCATTCTCGCCGGCTATGCCGGCCGCGACCGGCCATTTCTGCCTCATGAACACATGGAGACTCTCACCGGGACCATCCGTGAAAGCCTGCGCGGCAGAACATTGTGCGGCTTCCGTGCCATGGCGCAGGAATATGACGCGATGCAGGTTGGCGGACGTCCGCTGCACATGGCGATCCGCTACGGGCTGTCGCAGGCCCTGCTGCATGCGCATGCGCTGGCCGCACGGGTGACGATGGCCGAGATTGTCGCTTCGGAATATGAAACGGACATTGTTTCCGAGCGGCTGCCGATATTGTCGTCGTGCATGCGCGACAACCATCTCCTGCATGACCGGATGATCCTGAAACGGGCGGACATTCTGCCTCATTCATCCTTCGGGGACATCGATCTGCACATCGGCCGAGACGGCCAGATATTTTTGGACTATGTGCGGAAATTCGCCGGTCGCGTGATGGAAATCGGCGCGGCGGATTATCGCCCCAAGCTGCATTTCGACGTCTATGGCTCGATAGGTTCACTCTTCAACGAGAAGCCGTCGGACGTCGCGGATTATCTTGCTCGCGTCGCCGATGCCGTCGCGCCCTATCACCTGATGATCGAAAGCCCCTTCGTGCTCGACAGCCTCCAGGCGCAAATCGCGGTCTTCGCGGAGTTGAGACAGGAGATGAGGCGCAAGGGTGTGGACTGCACGATCATTGCCGATGAATGGTGCAACACGCTCGACGACATCCGCGCCTGGGGCGAAGCGGAAGCCGTCGACATGGTTCAGATCAAGACGCCAGACCTCGGTTCGATCCACAATTCCATCGAGGCGGTTCTCTACAGCAGATCCGTGGGGATGGGATGCTATCTTGGCGGCACCGCAAACGAAACGCAGCAGTCATCCGTCGTCACCTGCCATGCCGGGCTCGCCACCGGCCCCGATTTCCTGCTCTCCAAGCCTGGCATGGGCGGCGACGAGAGTTTCTCGCTGCAGGTGAACGAGATGCAGCGCACGCTCGATCTCATCTCCTGGCGCCGCTCAGCCTGAAGGAACCATCATGATCCCTAATACCGACCGCATTTACATCGAAGGCGCATGGGTGCCTTCCGCTTCCAGCGAGACGCTGCCCGTCATTAACCCTGCCACCATGGAAGAGATCGCCCGCATTCCGTCGGGAGTGGCCGAAGACGTCGATCGCGCTGTCGACGCAGCGGTGCGCGCGCAGGAGAGCTGGGGCTTCAGCACCCTTAAGGAGCGGGCGGAACTGCTTCAGAACATTCTCGCCGTCTACAAGAGGCGGTTTGACGATTTCGCAGACGTGATGCGCGCCGAAATCGGCACACCTGTTCGGCAGGCGCGCGATGTCCAGGCTTTTCTCGGCGTGGCACATCTGGAGAAGCTGCTTGAAGTGTTGCCTGCCTATCCGTTCGAGGAGAAAAAGGGCACGACGCTCATCATGCGGGATCCTATCGGCGTTTGCGGGCTCATCACGCCCTGGAACGTGCCGATCAATCAGATTGCAACAAAAGTCTACCCCGCGCTCGCCGCGGGCTGCTCGATGGTTCTGAAGCCGTCGGAAGTGGCGCCTCTGAACGCGATCCTTTTCGCCGAGGTGCTACACGAGGCCGGAGTGCCGGCGGGCGTCTTCAATCTTGTGCATGGCTTGGGTGAGCCGGTGGGCGCACGCATCAGTGCTCACCCGGATATCACGATGGTCTCCTTCACCGGCTCCACGAGAGCCGGCATTGCCATTGCCGAAGCGGCTGCAAAAACGGTCAAACGCGTGGCCCAGGAGCTCGGCGGGAAATCCGCCAACATCCTGCTTGACGATGCCAATTTTCCGGAAGCTGTACGCAAGGGGGTATTGTCCTGCTTCGCCAATACGGGGCAGGCCTGTTCCTCGCCGACGCGCATGCTGGTTCCGGAGCAGCGCCTCGCGGAGGTTTGCGAAATCGCGGCCGCGACAGCGGCTTCCGTCCGGGTTGGTGATCCCCTGTCGGAAGAGACGGATATGGGACCGCTGGTTTCGACTGCTCAGTATGAGCGCGTGCAGAAGATGATCGAGATCGGCATCACCGAGGGAGCACGGCTTGTGGCGGGTGGCATGGGACGGCCGGAGAATTTGCCGGCCCATCTTGCCGGTGGCTGCTTTGTGAAGCCGACAGTCTTCGCCGAGGTCTCTCCCGACATAACCATCGCGCGCGAGGAAATCTTCGGGCCGGTTCTTTCGATCATCACTTACAAGACCGAGGAAGAAGCGGTCCGGATCGCCAATTCCACCATTTACGGCCTTGCTGCCTATGTTCAGTCAGGTGACATCGAGCGTGCCCGGCGCGTGGCCCGCAGGCTGCAGGCCGGTCGCGTGCATATCAATTACCCGGAACTTGACCGACTTGCGCCGTTCGGCGGCTTCAAACAGTCGGGCAATGGCCGCGAGAATGGAAAATACGGCATAGACGAGTTCGTCGAACTCAAGGCTCTGATCGGTCACGGCTGACAGGCAAGACCAAGCCTTGTCTATCGTACCGCCGGAAACGAGAGTTTCCGGCGGTTTCTCTTACAGCATAGGCATGATGCGTGGTTTCATCACTTTCAGCGTCCTTTGTGCGTCCGAATGGACGCACGGCGCTGTAGAGCATGATCCCCGAAAGGTCGCAGACTTTTAGGATAAGATCACGCGGCCAGATCAGCCGTCGCTTTCGATCGTCGCAACGACCGCAAGATTGTCGCCCATTCGAGCAATGCATGATTGCAGCTTGCCGGCCAGAATGCCGTCATGCGGTGCGACATAGACCTTCGGTTCAAGCCCGGTGGCGTGGATCGGGTGGATCGACATTAGGGGCTGCCCCTTCAGGACGCGCTCGCCGAGTCCGACATGAGGTTCGACCAGGCCCGGGCTGTCGCAGAAAAGGAAGCACCCGTCCCTTTCCATCGAAAGCCAGATGCTCTCGCGATGGACGATCTCGCCCTTCAGGATACCCGAGTGGATCAGCAGGTTACGAGCGCCGGTTTTCGCATAAGACACGGTTTCGGGCGTTGCCGTGCCACCACCGCGCAGCTCGGTGGTCACGAAGATCTTGCCCATCTCTTCCGCCGCGGTGTCGTACATCCCGTTGGCGTCGATCTCGCGCATCCGCATTGCATAAGGCGCGCCGAACGCCCTAACACCCGCAAAGCAGGCCGCTTCCTGCTTCGGATCCGGGAGAATATGGGCCGCAGCGAAAGGAAGCAGATCCATCGTGCGTCCGCCGGAATGGAAATCGAGCACCACGTCGGCCAGTGGCAGCAGATAGCGTTGGAAATAGTCGGCGATCTTCTGCGTCACGGTGCCGGCCGGGTCGCCGGGAAACGATCTGTTCATATTGACGCCGTCGATGGGCGAGCAGCGGCGGTTGGCCTGAAAGGCGGGAAAATTCATCGCCGGCACGATGATGACACGCCCGGTCACTTCCGCGGGTTCAAGCTGGCGCGCCATGTCCCAGAGGGCGATCGGTCCCTCGAATTCGTCACCGTGATTGCCGCCTGTCAGAAGCGCGGTCGGTCCATCGCCGTTCTTGATCACGGTGATCGGGATCATGATCGATCCCCACGCAGCTTCGTCATGACTATGCGGCAGTCGCAAGTGGCCGTGCCGCTTCCCATCTGCTTCAAGGTCGATGGTCAGGGTTATGGGGGAGGGGCGCATGTCAGTCTTTCACGAACAGTTGGCGCGGTACATCGGCAAGAAGCTCATAGCCGGTTTCGGTGATCAGAACGGTTTCCGTGCATTCGAAGCCCATATCCTGAAGCCACAGTCCGGTCATGAAGTGGAACGTCATGCCTGGCTTCAGTTCGGTCTTGTCGCCCGGCCGGATCGACAGCGTCCGCTCGCCCCAGTCCGGCGGATAGGACAGGCCAACGGCATAGCCGGAGCGCGATGTCTTCTTGATGCCGTATTTCGCCAGGATGCCCAAATATGCGTTGGCGATGTCCTCGCAGAGCGCGCCGGGCTTTGCCAGGGCAAGGCCTGCCTCCATGCCTTCCAATGTCGCCTTCTCGGCATCGAGGAACGCCTGCGTCGGCTTGCCCAGATAGATCGTGCGGCACAGGGGGACGTGGTAGCGTTTGTAGGTGCCGGCGAACTCGAAGAAGGTTCCCTCATCGGCCTTCATCGGCTTGTCGTCCCATGTCAGGTGCGGCGCAGAGCAGTCCGCTCCCGAGGGGATGATCGGCATGAAAGCGGAGTAGTCGCCCGAATATCCCTCGACGCCTGCCGTGAGGGCGTGAAACAGTTCGCCTGCCACTTCGTTCTTGCGGATGCCCGGGCGAACGACCTCATACATGCGCTTGTGCGCTGCCGAGACGATCTTTCCGGCAATGCGCATATATTCGATTTCCTGTGCGCTTTTCACGCCGCGCAGCCAGTTCACCATGCCGGTGACGTCGACGAAGCGCTCGTCGCCCAGCGCACCGCGCAGCAGCATGTCCTGCTTGGCGCTGTAGAAATAATTGTCCATCTCCACGCCGATGCGGCCCTTGTCGAGGCCCAGCCCCTGCATTACGCCCAGGAGATGGTCGTATGGGTGACGCTCGCCGCTTTGGACATAGCTTTCCGGGTAATAATGTATCTGGCTGTCGGGAAGCCACGTGGTCAGCCGGGCTCCCGGCGCGTCCATCTTGCGGCCGTACCAGACAGGGTCGCCTTCCAATCCAAGAAGGACGCATTGCGGGACATAGGAAGACCAGCCGTCATAGCCGGTAAGCCAATTCATGTTGGACGGATCGGAAGCGATCAGGACGTCAACACCGGCCTTCTGCATCGCCTCGCGAGTGCGGCGAACGCGGTCGTCATATTCCGATTGGGAAAAGTTGGGTTGTGCTGCGGGCATCTTGCAACGATCTCCGGTGCGCCGGTTACTTGACAAAGAGCTGGCGCGGGACTTTCGACAACGTCTCGTGGCCTGTTTCTGTGATGGCGATGGTTTCGGTGATCTCCAGCCCCATGTCCTCCAGCCACAGCCCCGTCATGAAATGGAAGGTCATGCCGGGCTTGAGCACGGTCCGGTCGCCCAGCCGCAGGCTGGCCGTGCGTTCGCCCCAATCGGGCTGGTAGCTGATGCCGACGCCGTAACCGGTGCGGCTGTCCTTGTGGATGCCGTAACGGGCCAGCACCGCGAAATAGGCGCGTGCGATGTCTTCGCAGGTGTTGCCGGGCTTTGCGGCTTCAAGACCCGCCTCCAACCCTTCGAGCGTCGCCTTTTCCGCATCCAGGAACGCTTGGCTGGGCTTGCCGAGAAACAGCGTGCGCGACGTGGGCGTGTGGTAGCGGCGGTAGCAGCCCGCGATCTCGAAAAAGGTCCCCTCACCGGCCTTGAGGGGCGTTTCGTCCCATGTCAGGTGTGGCGCTGCGGCTGCGGCCCCGGAAGCCATCAGAGGCACGACCGCCGGGTAGTCGCCCCCCGCGTCTTCGAGCCCGTAGAGACCGGTGCGATAGATTTCCGCGGCGATGACATTCTTCGGCACGCCGACATCGGCGACCCTCAGGATTGCCTTGTGCATCTCTTCGACGATGCGGCCAGCCTTGCGCATATAGTCGAGTTCGGTCGGCGACTTCTCGCCCCGCAGCCAGTTGACGAGGAGCGTCGCATCCTGAAAGCGGGCATTGGACAGGCCTGACTTGACTGCGCGGAAGGCGGCAGCCGAGACGTAATAATTGTCCATTTCGATGCCGATCGTGCCCCGGTTCAGGCCGCGATCGGCCATCATCTGCGCCAGGGACGTCATCGGGTGCAGATCGGGATTCTGCACATAGTAATCCGGATACGACAGGACCTGCTCGTCGGCCAGATAGACGGTGCGGACCGCGCCGGCGGCATCCATTTCCCGGCCATACCAGAACATCTCGCCCTCGCTTGGAACGACGACGCACTGGTGTGTATAGAAGGACCAGCCGTCATACCCCGACAGCCAATTCATGTTCGACGGATCGATGACGATCAGCGTGTCGATGCCGCGCCTGGCCATTTCGGCCCGGGTCCGGGTCAATCGCCGGGCATATTCCTCTGGCGTAAAGTTCAAACTCTGCGCGGGCACCTGCAGCCTCCTCCTTGCGGAATATCGTTTCTCTCGTGTCTCGCGCGGCTCAGGCACGAGTGCCCTCCCTGCGGAGTGAAGACGCTAGCAACGACAAACCGCGTTGTCCGCCGATATCGTGGCTTCTCACCGCATTATGACGCGCTGGCGCAGGCCTCGGCAGAATGTTGTGCTGCGGCCGCCACAGACATCAGATTCCCGCCATGTGCAGCGTCTTCATTTCGAGGAATTCTTCTATGCCGTGGCGCGAGCCTTCGCGGCCGAGCCCCGATTCCTTGATGCCGCCGAACGGGGAGACTTCGGTGGCGATCGTTCCCGTGTTGAGAGCCACCATGCCGACCTCCAGTGCCTCGCCCACACGGAAGCTGCGTGCCAGATCGCGGGTGAACACATAGGCGGCGAGACCATAGGGCGTTGCATTGGCCGCAGCCACGACTTCGGCCTCGTCGCTGAAGCGGAACAGCGGCGCGACGGGTCCGAAGGTCTCCTCATGCGCCAGCTGCATATCTTGGGTGGCGCCGGAAAGAACCGTCGGCTGAAAGAAATGGCCGCCGCGTTCGTGACGCGCTCCGCCGCACAGCACTTCCGCCCCCTTTAGGACTGCATCGGAGACATGGGCCTGTGCCTTGGCGACTGCCGCCTCGTTGATCAGCGGGCCAATTCTTGCGCCTTCGGTGAACCCATCGCCGATCGTCAGTTCAGCGACCTTCTCAACAAGCCTGGCGGCGAAGCGCTCATAAATGCCGTCTTGAACATAGATGCGGTTCGCGCAGACGCAGGTCTGGCCGGCATTGCGGAACTTGCTGGCAATGGTGCCTTCCACGGCGATATCGAGATCGGCGTCATCGAACACGATTACGGGTGCATTGCCCCCCAGTTCGAGGCTCAGCCGCTTCACGGTATCGGCACATTGGCGCATCAGTATCTTGCCGACGCGCGTGGACCCGGTGAAGGACAGCTTGCGCACGATAGGGCTTTCGCACAGGGTCTTGCCGATCGTCGCCGCATCGCCGGTGACCACGTTGAGCACGCCAGCCGGGATGCCGGCCATTTCCGCCAGCCTGGCGAGGGCGAGGGCGGAGAACGGCGTAAGTTCGGCTGGCTTGACGACCATGGTGCAGCCGGCCGCCAGTGCGGGGCCCGCCTTGCGGGTGATCATCGCGATCGGGAAGTTCCAAGGTGTGATCGCGGCGGTGACGCCGACCGGCTGGCGGATCACCAGTATGCGCCGGTCCGCGGTCTGGCCGGGTATGGTTTCTCCATAGATCCGCCTGGCTTCTTCGGCGAACCATTTCAGGAATGACGCCCCATAGGCGACCTCGCCGTCGGCTTCCGCGAGCGGCTTACCCTGTTCGGCAGTCATGATCGCGGCGAGATCTGCGCGATGCGCTATCATGAGATCGTGCCATCGCATCACCCGTTCTGCTCGCTCGCCCGCAGCCAATGCTGCCCAGGCAGGGAATGCTGCTTGGGCTGCAGCGATGGCGCGTTCCGTTTCAACCGCGCTGCAATCCGGTATCCGGCCGACGAGTTCGCCAGTGGCGGGATCGGTTACGTCGATCGTTGCGCCATTGTCGGCATCGGTCCATTCCGCCCCGATACGGACACGCTCGATCAGCAGGGAGGGGTCTTGGAGGCGATCACGTAGATGGGGACGCATGGCGGGCTCCGGGTCTGGCGAAGTTCGCCTGAAGCCTGCCCCGGCGCCTACGGCATTTCCTGCCAATGACGAGGGCGGCTCGCCTCAGTCCTTATCGAATTCGAGCCGTGAACGGCATCCTGTGCCGGTTCAGGTAGGTAGGGTTTCGGGGAGACGGAGTAGGAATCCCATGATCAAGCCAGAAATCGTCTATGATGACTTTGCCAAGGTCGACATTCGCATAGGGCGTATCACCGAGGTGCAGCCATTCCCCCGTGCGCGCAATCCGTCGTACAAGGTGGCCGTCTCCTTCGCGGATCTAGGGGTGCGCTGGTCGAGCGCGCAGATCACGTCCTATACGCCCGAGGAGCTCGTCGGCCGGCAGGTGGTCTGCGTCGTAAACATGCCGCCTAGAAACATTGCGGGCTTCAAGTCCGAGATTCTGATACTTGGCGCTCATAATCAGAGCGGGCGGGTGATTCTGCTGACACCTCAGGCGGAAGTTATCGAGAGCGGGCAGGTTTTCTGACCCTTACAGCTGGAAGCGGGCTATCCGCGCCCGCACAGAAAATGGAACAGTGATATGAAACTGATGGATTTCAAGGTTCTGACCTTTGACTGCTACGGGACGCTGATCGACTGGGAAACCGGCATGGTCGAAGGTCTGCGCCCGCTGACCGAGCGCGTCGGGCGGCCGCTTTCGCGCAACGAAATTCTCGAAGCGCATGCACGGCATGAATCCTCGCAGCAGAAATGGACGCCGGCGATGCCCTATCGCGATCTGCTGGCCATCGTCTACAAGCGCTTGGCCGAGGAGTGGGGTGTCAGCGTTACCACGGAAGATTGCGAAACCTACGGTTCCAGCGTCCAGTTGTGGCCTGCTTTCCCCGATAGCGCCGGTGCGCTCCAGTACCTGAAGAAGCACTACAAGCTGGTCATTCTTTCCAACGTCGACAACCGCTCCTTCGCGCATTCGAACCGCAAGCTCGAAGTGGAGTTCGACGCGGTCTATACGGCCGAGGACATTGGCTCCTACAAGCCTTCGGACCGCAATTTCGACTACATGGTCGAAAAGCTTGCCGGATTGGGCTTCCAGAAATCGGACATCCTGCATACGGCGGAATCGCTGTTTCACGATCACGGCCCGGCAAACCGCCATGGCCTTGCCTCGTGCTGGATCTACCGCCGCTACAACCAGGACGGTTTCGGCGCCACCATGCATCCAGGCGACATGCCGAAATACAATTTCCGCTTCAACAGCATGGCGGATCTGGTCAAGGCGCATCAGGAAGAGCTGCGCGGCTGAAAACACGCCGCCGTGATTTCCTGAGACTGCGGATCCCCCTGTCCAGGACAGGGGGATTTTTTGTTGGGCGGCGAGCAGGCCGCAGGTGAATTTGCTGTTATCCCTGCCTTCGACAAGGCAGGTCGTCGGAAATGATCCCCTACTTCGGCAGCCTGAACTGCGGTGACGCCTCTAGACTGGAGACCTCTCCACATAAACGGCGGATCGCGCGTGAATAAACTGACCATGATTTCCGACACAGCCATTTCATCGCTCGCGGAAAAGCTTGACGATCCGGAGCTGTTTTCGCAACTCGCTCATATCGGCAACGAAGCCGTTGCAGGATCGGATGGGCAGACCCGTATTGTTACGGATCCCGCCTCAGGCATCGCCATCGGTTCGGTGGCCGCGCTCGGTTCACGTGAAGCGGCGATGGCTGTCGACGTCGCGGCGGCCGCTTTCCCGAATTGGGCCGGTCTTCTCGCGCATGAAAGGGCCGCTTACCTGTGCCGCTGGCACGATCTCATCATCTCGGCGCGCGAAGATCTCGCCCGCATCATGGTGGCAGAACAGGGCAAGCCGATCTCCGAGGCGCGAGGCGAGATCGATTACGCTGCTGATTTCGTCGCCTTCTATGCCGAGGAAGCCAAGCGGTTGAACATGGAGTCCATCACCTCCCATCTTCCGGACGCGGAGATGGAGGTCCGGCGCGAGCCACTGGGCGTTGCGGCCCTGATCACGCCATGGAATTTTCCCTCGGCGATGATCACCCGCAAAGCCGCAGCCGCGCTTGCGGCAGGCTGCACCTGTGTCGTGCATCCCTCCGCCGAGACCCCGTTCTCGGCAACTGCTCTCGCCGTGCTTGCAAGGCGTGTTGGCTTTCCGGCAGGCGTGTTCAACGTTGTGACCGGCGATGCGGCTACCGTGGTCGGCGCGTGGACACGGGATGCGCGCGTCCGCGTGCTTTCCTTCACCGGCTCCACCGATATCGGTCGTCTGCTTTATCGGCAGTCTGCGGACACCGTAAAGCGCCTGGCATTGGAACTCGGCGGCCATGCCCCCTTCATCGTCTTTGCGGATTCCGATTTGGATCGCGCTGTTCGCGAGGCAATCAAGGCCAAGTTCGCGACATCGGGGCAGGATTGCCTTGGGGCGAACCGATTCTTCATCCAGAGAGCCGTTTATGACGAGTTCTGCACGCGTTTTGCCGCCGCCACCGCTTCTCTTACGGTCGGATGCGGTATGGACGATCCCGACATCGGTCCGCTGATGAACGAGCGCGCGCTGGCGAAGCAGGTCGCGCATGTCGAAGATGCGCTGGCGCGAGGCGCGAGATGTCTCACAGGTGGTGCGCGGCATCCGGCCGGCCCGCTCTTCTTCCAGCCGACCGTGCTCGCGGACGTGCCGGCGGATGCTGCGATCATGCATGAGGAAACCTTCGGACCGGTCGCGCCCCTTGCGGCTTTCGACACCGAGGAGGAAGTAACGGCGACGGCCAATTCAACGGAATACGGCCTGGTGGCCTATGTCCACACACGCGATGCCGCCCGTATGGCGCGGATGGGACGCGCGCTGGAATATGGCATGGTGGCCATTAACCGCACCAAGATCACCGGAGCGCCGATCCCGTTTGGCGGCTTCAAGCAGTCGGGACTTGCTCGCGAGGGCTCCCGCCTCGGGCTCGAAGCCTTTACAGAAGTGAAGTATCTCTGCCGTCACGTGGCGTGACGGTCCGCAAGACGACGAAAGGGAATATCCGCAATGCTGACGAATGATCAACTGAGCCAATGGGATCGCAATGCGTTCTTCCACCCTTCCACCCATCTGGCGCAGCACGCGCGCGGCGAAACCCCGAGCCGCATCGTCACGGGCGGCAAGGGAGTCTATATCGAGGACCGCGATGGCAATAAGCTGCTTGATGCCTTCGCCGGCCTTTACTGCGTGAATGTTGGCTATGGCCGGACCGAGATCACCGATGCGATTGCGGAGCAGGCGCGCGAACTCGCCTATTACCACGCCTATGTCGGACACGGCACGGAAGCTTCGATCACGCTTGCCCAGATGATCATCGACCGGGCGCCCAAAGGCATGAGCAAGGTCTATTTCGGCCTGGGCGGTTCGGATGCAAACGAGACCAATGTCAAGCTTGTCTGGTACTATAACAACATTCTAGGCCGCCCGGAAAAGAAGAAGATCATTTCGCGTTGGCGCGGCTATCACGGATCGGGGCTCATGACCGGCTCTCTCACCGGTCTGGCTGGCTTCCACGCCAAGTTCGACCTGCCTCTTCCCTATGTTGTTCACACCGAGGCGCCCTATTATCTGCGTCGTCCCGACGCCTCGATGGACGAAGCGGCCTTCGTTGCGCACTGCGTGGCCGAATTGGAAGCCCTGATCGAGCGTGAAGGCGCGGACACCATCGCAGCCTTCATAGGCGAACCCGTTCTCGGCACGGGCGGCATCGTTCCTCCGCCAGCAGGTTATTGGGAGGCCATTCAGTCCGTTCTCGAGCGTCATGACATCCTTCTCATCGCAGACGAGGTTGTGACCGGCTTCGGGCGTCTCGGCAGCATGTTCGGTTCCGACCATTACGGCATCCGGCCCGACATCATCACGATCGCCAAGGGGCTGACATCGGCCTATGCGCCGCTGTCCGGGTCGATCGTGGGCGATAGGGTGTGGAAGGTACTCGAGCAGGGGACCGACGAAAATGGTCCGATCGGACACGGCTGGACCTATTCGGCGCATCCGCTCTGCACGGCTGCCGGTGTTGCCAATCTGAAACTGGTCGACAGCCTGAACCTGGTGCAGAACGCCGCCGAAACCGGCGCATATTTCCTAAAATCCATGCGTGAGGCGCTCGGCGGTCACGCCAATGTCGCAGAAGTCCGCGGGGAAGGTATGTTGTGCGCGGTCGAGCTGGCGAAGGATCCCGGCAACCGTGTCTTCTTCAGCGCAGATGAAAAGGTCGGTCCGAGGGTTGCTGCCGAAATGCTGAAGCAGGGCGTTATCACGCGCGCCATGCCGCAAGGCGACATTCTCGGCTTTGCGCCTCCGCTCTGCCTGACCCGCGAAGAGGCCGACATCGTGGTTGCCGCGACGGCGAAGGCCGTTAGCACCGTTCTTGGCTGATCGTACCCAAAGCAAATCGACGAAAAAACAAATGGCCCTTCGGGGCCATTTGGATTCAGACCGATAGAAACCGGTACTGGGAGCGGGTTCTCCCTTCAAACATATCTTGCGATGGCGAGATCCGTCGCATCGATGTCGGGTTTGCGGCCGCTGACGAGATCGCTGATGAGGCGCGCCGAGCCGGCGCTCATCGTCCATCCGAGCGTGCCATGGC
>Ga0180220_1000114_pt1 | contig 139018 bp, 115 predicted proteins | sample eDN5th37CBELigBY_FD_151335 | JGI IMG/M metagenome (GOLD analysis project Ga0180220, IMG submission 151335) | Enriched backyard soil microbial communities from Emeryville, California, USA - eDNA 5th pass 37_C BE-Lig BY (version 2) (version 2) | ecosystem: Environmental > Terrestrial > Soil >...
ACCTACACCGCGAACGGTTCGGAGGACGGCAACTGCTTCGTCGACGACATCACGATCGACGATCACCAGGGCTCGAACTGAGTCCCATCCATTGATGATCTGCGAGGCCTCCCTTCGGGGAGGCCTCTTTTTTTGTGCGTTCGAAACGGCTGCGTGCTCGCGCGCGCTCCCCGGCGCGTCGCCCGTTCAGCTCGTGCGGCGCGGGTGCACGCGGGAACGTTTTGCGAACGGGTCGTCGAAAGCCCGCCCCCTTCGGTTGTCACCCTCCGATGCGAGGCCTATAGTTCCTCGCGCTCCCACCGTGTCGCCCGACCGGAAGGCCTCGTCGTCCGGTCCGACGACGCAGCGCGGAGCGCGGTGCGGGCGTAGCCGGCACGCGTACGTCCTCACTACGGCATCTCATCAGCGGGCACCCTGAACCCGCCCGCTTCGTCTCGACAGGCAACGGGGATCGAACGATGAGTCACATGAAGCACGTCATCGGCAGGAGAGTCACGATCGCGCTCGGCATCGCAGGCGCCATCGGTCTTCAAGGCATGCTGTTCGCAACGTCGGACGCCTACGCCGCAAGCGGCGGCGTCGTCGCGCAGGCAGCTCCCAACCACAACCCCTCGCACGACCGGATCAAGGTCGCGGCATTCGGAATGCAACCGCTCGGTTCGGGCCTGAGCCTCACCGTCGGCCTCACGCCGGGCGGCGATGGCTCGACCTGCGGAACCGACACGTCGGTCGTCGTCAATGTCGGCGACACGATCGACTTCTGTTACACGGTGACCAACCACTCGTCCACGGCGATGGCGTACAGCACGCTGGATGACAGCATCGACGGCAACCTCTTCGCCCTGATGCCGACGACGATCGCCGCGGGCGGAGGCACCTACGAGTTCCATCGCAGCATCACCGCCACGACCAGCAGCACGCACCTGGCGACGTGGACCGCGCAGGACATCCTGCCCGGCTACACGTTCGACGATACCCAGCCGGCCGCGTTCGTCGACATCACGGCGACGGGTACCGGGCTCAACCTCTCCGATGACGGCACCATCGGCATCACCAGCCCGTTCCCATTCACGTTCTACGGCGTGTCGTCGACGAATCTCTGCGTCGGAAACAACGGCGTGCTCGTGTTCGGCACGTCGAGCTGTTCCGTCACGTACACCAACACCCCGCTGCCCGGCTCGTTCGGGGGCGCGGCGATCGCACCGTTCTGGGACGACCTGTTCCAGCCGTCCGGCAACGTGTACTGGCAGGTGCTCGGCGCCGCGCCGAACCGCACTCTGGTGGTGGAATGGGACCGCGCGCACTACAACATCGGTTCCGAGTCGAGCGACCGCGTGCAGGTCGAAGTGATCCTCGGCGAGAATGGATCCCTCTCGTTCCAGTACCAGGACCTGCTGTTCGGCACGCCGAACACCTGGGACAACGCCGTCAGTGCGACGATCGGCCTGCACAACGCCGATGGATCGATCGTCAACCAGTACTCGTTCGACACGGTGCTGCCGCATCCCGCGCCGTCCTCGATCGCCTGGACCGCCGGCACGGCGACGATCCTCACGGCCAGTGCGAGCGTGAGCCTCGACGTCGGCGCGCCGCTCATCGGCGTTTCCCCGACCTCGATCAGTGCTTCGGCGGACAGCGGCAGCACGACGCCGCAGACGGTCCCGCTGACGATCGCCAACACCGGCGACCGCGATCTCGACTGGAACATCAGCGAGGCGCAGGGCGAGCGTCCTGCACCGATGGATACCCGCCGCTCGAATGAGCGCATTCCGGTGCTGACCGGCGCGGAAGCGGAAGCGGTGTATGCGGAGCGTAAGCTCGCGGCCCTGCAGGGCCAGCCGGTCCAGGTCGCGCTGCGCAACGGGCCGATGCCCGCGCGTGGGTCCTCGAACGTGTTGCCTGCAGGCTCGAGCTGCGGCCCGAGCGTCGAGGGCATCATCATCCATGACGACAACTCGGCCGAAAACGGCTACAGCGGCAACAGCTCGACCGTGAGTTCGTTCATCGGCGTCGATCGGTTCACGCCGACGTCGTATCCGGCCACCTTCACCAGCGTGTGCGTCGCGTTCGTCACGAACGCCGGCCAGACCTCGATCAACTACGAGGTCGTCGTGTTCGACGACACCGGTCCGGGTGGCAGCCCGGGTGCCGAACTCGGCGCAGTCGCCGCGGTCGGCTCGGTCGCGACGGACATCGGCACGCCGCAGTTCAACAGCGTCGACATCTCCGGCCTGGGCCTCAACATCGCCAGTGGCAGCGTCTACATCGGCGTGCGGTACAGTGCGATCGCGATGCCGGGCCGCTATGTCGCTTCGGACGAGAACGGCAGCGTCAGTGGCAACGGTTACGCGTCGTTCGATACCGGTTCGGGTCCGTCGTTCACGCCGATCGGCGACAGCTTCCCGGGCTATCGCGCGCTGATGGTCCGTGCGGTGCAGGGCGTGAGCGGCTGCGTGTTCCCCGAGGACGTCCCGTGGCTGTCGGTGTCGCCGAGCAGCGGCACGGTCGAGGTGGGCGATCCGGCCGCCGTGGCGACGGTGTCGATGAACCCGAGCGGCCTCGGTGACGGCCTCTACACGGCGACGGTGTGCGTGAACAGCAACGACCCGGCCTCGCGCGTGGTGCCGGTGCCGGTCACGTTCACGGTCGGTGACGTGGACCCGGCGGCGACGGTCGCGCCGACCTCGCTCGACTTCTCGATCGAGCCGGACGACGGCGACGCCACCACGCTCACGATCACCAACTCCGGCGACGTGGGCAGCAACCTGACCTACACGATCACCGAATCGGCCGGTGCCTGCGGCACGCCGTCCGACGTGCCCTGGCTGAGCGAGAGCCCGACCAACGGTTCGGTGCCGACGTCGGCGCCGGCATCGGTGACGGTGGCGGTGGATGGCACCGGGCTCGCGTTCGGCACCTACAGCGCGAATCTCTGCATCGCGACGAACGACCCGGGGCAGCCGGTGATCACGGTACCCGTCACGCTGAACGTCACTCCGCCCGACCTGATCTTCGCGGACGGCTTCGAGGGCGAGCCGGAGTGCATACCGGAGCAGCTGCTGAGCGATACCAGCTTCGAAGCGAGCCTGGACGGTTCGGGTCCGTGGGCATCTACCTCGAGCAACTTCGGCACCGCGCTGTGCGACGAGTTCAACTGCGGCCTCGGCGGCGGTACGGCGGGTCCGCGCACCGGCAGCGTCTGGGCCTGGCTCGGCGGCAGCAGCGGGATGGAGGTCTCGACCGCCACCCAGACCGTCGTGATTCCCCAGGGCGCCAGCCGCTTCCTGAACTTCTACCTGTGGATCGGGTCGCTGCAGGGCAACGCGAGCAACATGGACGTGATGGTCGATTCGAACATCGTCCAGTCCTTCCCCGAGCCGGCTTCCCCCGAGAGCGGCTACAGCCTGCGCAGCGTCGACCTCAGCGCGTATGCGGATGGCGCGTCGCATGCCGTCGGCTTCCGCTACAGCGGCATCGCGTCGAACTACAGCATCGACGACGTGACCCTGGATTGCCAGGCGGCAGCACCGCGTGCGAGGAACTGACGGACCAACGCCGGCAGGCTGCCGCGAGGCAGCCTGCCGTTCGACCCGCGGGAGCGGGTCGGTATTCCGGGGCCTCCCGCGGGAGGCCCCTTTCTTCGCGCACTCCCCGCCTTGCGCGACGCAGGCCAGGTGGGCGCAGCCCCGCCCTCGGCCGTGGTCGCCGGACGTGGGCGACCGGCGGTACCGCTCAGCCCGTCGCTTCGATGCGGTCGACGCGCTGCAGTCCGCGCGGCAGCAGCGAACCACGCATCGCGCGATTGCCGCCGTACTCGACCAGGTCGTTCCACCTCAAGGTCAGCTTGCGCTGGCCCGCGTAGACGGTGACCTCGCCCTTGCCCTCGGCGACGACGGCGACGCCGGCGACGCGCTCGCCGGCAGACAGCTTCGCCCTCGGGATCTCGATCAGCTTGTTGCCCTTGCCGCCCTTGTCGAGCTCCGGCAGCTCGGCGACCGAGAACATCAGCAGGTGTCCCGCGTTGGTGGCGACGACGATGCGATCGCGCGCGGTATCGGCGACGAGTGCCGGCGCGAGCACGCGTGCGTCGTCGTCGAGATGGATGATCTGCTTGCCGCCCTTCTTGTTCGCCAGCAGCGCCTCGAACTTCGTCACGAAGCCGTAGCCGAGGTCCGATGCGAGCACCAGCCGGGTCGCGGCATCGGCGATCGCGACCGCGTCGATGCGCGCGCCCGCGGGCAGCGAGAAGCGCCCCGTCAGCGGTTCACCGTTGCCGCGCGCCGAAGGCAGCGTGTGCGCCGGCGTCGAGTAGCTGCGCCCGGTGGAGTCGATGAAGACCGCCTGTTGCGTGGTGCGCCCGCGCGCGCTGGCGAGATACCGGTCGCCCTCGCGGTAGCCGAGCTCGGCCGCGTCGACGTCGTGGCCCTTGGCCGCGCGCGCCCAGCCCTTCGCCGACAGCACGATCGTGACCGGCTCGCTGGCGACCAGCGCGGTCTCGTCGAGCGCCTGCGCGACCGCGCGCTCGACCAGCGGCGAGCGGCGGGCGTCGCCGTACTTCTTCGCGTCTTCCTTCAGTTCGTCCTTGATCAGCGTCTTCAGCCGCGCCTTCGAGTTCAGGATCACGTTGAGGCGCGCGCGCTCCTCCTCGAGCTGGTCGCGCTCCTCGTTGATCTTCATCTCCTCGAGCCGCGCGAGCTGGCGCAGGCGCGTCTCGAGGATGTAGTCCGCCTGGTCCTCGCTGAGGCGGAAGCGGGCGATCAGTACCGGCTTCGGCTCGTCCTCGGTGCGGATGATGCGGATCACCTCGTCCAGGTTGAGGTAGGCGACGCGCAGGCCCTCGAGCAGGTGCAGGCGCCGTTCGACCTTCGCCAGCCGGTGCTGCAGGCGCCGGGTCACGGTGTCGGCGCGGAAGCGCAGCCATTCGGACAGGATCTGCTTGAGGTTCTTGACCTGCGGCTTGCCGTCCAGGCCGATCATGTTGAAGTTGACGCGATAGCTCTTCTCGAGGTCGGTCGTCGCATTCAGGTGCTGCATCATCTCGTCGAGGTCGACGCGGTTGCTGCGGGGGATCAGCACGATGCGGATCGGGTTGCGGTGGTCCGATTCGTCGCGGATGTCCTCCAGCATCGGCAGCTTCTTCGCGCGCATCTGGTTCGCGATCTGCTCGACGATCTTCGACGGCGACACCTGGTACGGCAGCGCGGTCACGACGGCATTGCCGTCCTCCTTCGCCCATACCGCACGGCAGCGGACCGAGCCGGTACCGGTCGCGTACATCGCGGCCAGTTCGCTCGCCGGCGTGATGATTTCCGCCGCGGTCGGGAAGTCCGGGCCCCTCACGTGCTCGCACAGTTCGGCGATGCTCGACTCCGGCTCGTCGAGCAGGCGGATGCACGCGGCCGCGACCTCGCGCAGGTTGTGCGGCGGGATGTCGGTCGCCATGCCGACCGCGATGCCGGTCGAGCCGTTGAGCAGCACGTGCGGCACGCGCGAAGGCAGCCAGGACGGCTCCTTCAGCGTGCCGTCGAAGTTCGGCGTCCAGTCGACCGTGCCCTGGCCGAGCTCCTCCAGCAGCAGCTCCGCGATCGGCGTCAGGCGCGATTCGGTATAGCGCATCGCCGCGAACGACTTCGGGTCTTCCTGCGAGCCGAAGTTGCCCTGGCCGTCGATCAGCGGATAGCGGTACGAGAACGGCTGCGCCATCAGCACCATCGCTTCGTAGCACGCACTGTCGCCGTGTGGATGGAACTTGCCGATGACGTCGCCGACGGTGCGCGCCGACTTCTTCGGCTTGGCCGCCGCGTCGAGGCCGAGCTCGCTCATCGCGTAGACGATGCGCCGCTGCACCGGCTTGAGGCCGTCGCCGAGGAAGGGCAGGGCGCGGTCGAGCACGACGTACATCGAGTAGTCGAGGTACGCGCGCTCGGCGTAATCCTTCAGCGAAATCTGTTCGTGGGTCGCTTGCAGGTTCATCGAAAATCCAACGGAAACCATCGGCCAGCCGGAGCCGGCGGCCAGCCGCGCATTGTGCCGGAAAGGAGCTCGGCGCAGGTAGGGCGCCTCACCGTGCCGACGGCCCGCGGCCGCCGTGGCGGCGGCGCCGACGACGCCCGCCTGTACGAGCGCGCTGCCGCGACAGGTGTCTCCGGGGACCGCCCACTACGCGCGGGCGCTACGCGCGGCCTTGCCCCTTCGCGATCATGCGCCGGTTCGCCGCGATCAGGGCGTCGTCGGCGACCGCCTTGCCCTCGTGGCCGAGCTGGTAGCTTTCGTAGTGCCGCGCGCATTCGCGCGTCAGCGTGTCGATCACCGCGCGGTGCAGCCTGGTGTAGTAGGGCTGGGCGTGGTAGTGCAGGAACACCGGCACTTCGTACGGCCGGAACCCGGGCACCATCCGCACGTGGTGCTCGGGACGGATCAGGTGCAGCGGCACGACCGCGCGGCCGATGCCTTCCGACACGGCGTCGATCAGGCCGTAGATGTCGTCGAAGTATGCGCGCAGCATCTTCGGCACGGTCGCGCCGGTCTGGATCAGGAAGAAGCGTTCGGTGAAGTTGTCGCGCGGCTCGTGGTCGATGTAGCAGTCGTCGCGACCGTCGTGGCGCGACGACTCGATCAGCACGTTGCGCTCGATGCCGAGCTGCACGTTCTCGATCCCCATGCGCTCGCATTCCGACAGCGATACGCTGAAGTCGACCTTGCCCTCGATCAGCAGGTCCTGCAGCTCGTGCACCTCGGCCTTGATGAACTGGCACGACAGGCGCGGGTGCGCCCGCAACAGGCTGCCGATGGCCGGGATCAGCACCGAGCGCAGGCAGGACGAGAACGAGACGAGGCGGAAGAAGCCGGACAGGCCGCCCTCGCTGCCGACGAGGCTGTCGAGCAGCTCTTCTTCCTGCCGTTCGATCGAGGCCGCGTAGCGCTGCAGGATGCGCCCCGACTCGGTCAGTTCGAGCCCGCCTCGCAGGCGCACGAACAGCACCTGGCCGAGGGTTTCCTCGAGGTTCTGGATGCGCTTGGTCAGCGCCGGCTGGGTGATGTGCAGGCGCTCGGCCGCACGCGAGAAATTGAGCTCGCGGGCCAGCGTCATGAACGATTCGATCTGCGCCGACGACAGGCGGGTGCCCATGTGCGCCTCCCCGTGTGCGCCGCAGTATAACCCCCGATTATCCGCCCATCACCGCATGTTATGGCGATAAACCCGGGGCATCGTGGCATCCGCACGATTCATTGGACGGGGTGGGCGCGGCGCCGCTAGCGTTCGCGGCATGGAGCCCGGGGACATCGCCAGGGACAGGGACGGCGGGTGGACAAGGCGGCCTCGCCACCCGCCCACGGAGGTTGCGCCGCAGGAAGCGGCGATGCCCCGGGCGCTCCGAATGCCTCTGCGCGCGTGGTGCAGCCCATCGTCTTCCCCGGGAGCCCTGTCATGAAAGCCCTGTTGCGACGGTCGTCGTGTGCCCTGCTGCTCGCCGCTGCGCTCGCCTCCGCCGGCGGTTCCGGCACGCTCTACGACGATGGCAAGGCGATCGCCCTCGAGGGCGCCTACGCGTTCCGCATGCCGGACCCGTTCGACAGCGAACGCCAGATCACGCGCATCGTGTTCGCGGACCGGCCGATCGACGCCGCGGCACTGAAGGACGCGCCCGATCGCGACGGCGCGCTCGACGAGCAGCTGCGCGGCGCGATCCGCGTCGATCTCAACCTCCGGCCCGACGGCACGCTGCAGAACGTGAACACGCGCATCGGCGACAGCAGCGGCTCGCTGAGCGGAAGCGGCTGGTACGCCCTGGAGCTGGTGCAGAACGACGACCGGCGCATCGAGGGCTCGTTCCGCAGCAACGAGGACGAGGACCGCTCGGTCGGGCGGCACTTCGACCTCGCCTTCGCATTCGACCTTCCCGGCGCACCCGACCTCGGCGTGCCGTTGCCCGCGAACGGCGGCGAGCAGGGCAAGGCCTACCTGGCCTACCTCGCCGCGCTGAAGAAGGGCGACATCGACGCGCTCGCCGGGCACATGTCGAAGGAGCGCGCCGAGAAGCTGCTCGCCCACCGCGATGACGCGGATTTCAAGATGCTGTTCGGCTTCATCCAGGCGCGCGCGCTGCGCGAGCCGCGGTTCGTCCAGGGCCATGCCAGCGGCGACCAGGCGACGCTCGAGTACACCGGCAAGGACGATGGCGGCAACGCGACGCGGAGCACCGTGTCGATGGTGCGCGAGGCGGGGGCGTGGAAGGTTGCGCGGGAATCGTCGTCGACGTCGATGCAGTGAGCGGCCTGGCACCCGACGCGACCGGTTTCCGTATACCAAGGGGACGCGCCCGCCGCACGGCGGCGCGCCGCGGCTTCAACCAGGAGGGAGTGCGATGAGCTTGACGCAGTTGCTGTTTTCGTTCGAGGGGCGCATCGGGCGGGCGCCGTACTGGTACTTCGTGCTCGCGGTAACGGTGCTGTTCTGCGCCGTGTTCGCGTTCGTCGGGGTGTCGATGTTCAGCGGAATGAGCGTGGATCCGTCCGGCGCGCCGGTCGCCGCCGGCGGTGGTGCGGCCGCGATGGCGATGCCGGTGCTGTCGCTGCTGCTGCTGTGGCCGAGCCTGGCCGTGGCCGCCAAGCGCTGGCACGACGTCGACAAGTCGGCCTGGTGGATCCTGATCAACCTGGTGCCGTTCGTCGGCGGGCTGATCGCCCTGGTCTTCAACGGCTTCATCCCGGGCACGCCGGGCACCAACCGCTTCGGCCCGCCGCCGGGCACGAAGGCGGCGATGGCCTGATCCGGGCCGGGTGGCGATGCCGCCGGCGCGGCGTCGCCACGGCGGACGGGGCGCGCGTGCATGCATGCCCCGTTCGTGCTGCAGGCGCGCGTCAGCGCGGCGCGCGATAGCCGCCGCGCACCCCCTGCGGCGACAACACGAGCTGCCACAGCTGGTTGCGGCGGGTGCGGAACGAAGCCGCCGATGCGGCGAGGTAGTAGTGCCACATGCGCCGGAAGCGCTCGTCGTAGCGCGCGGCGAGCCCGGGCCAGGCGGCGTCGAAGTTGGCGCGCCAGGCGAGCAGGGTGCGGTCGTAGTCGGCGCCGAAGTTGTGCCAGTCCTCGATCACGAAGCGCCCTTCGGCACCGGCGGCGATCTGCTCGGCGGACGGCAGCATCGAGTTCGGGAAGATGTACTTCTCGATCCATGGATCGGTGTGGTTGGTCGACACGTTGGTGCCGATCGTGTGCAGCACGAACAGGCCGCCGTCGGCGAGGCAGTCGCGCACGACGTCGAGGTAGGTCGCGTAGTTCTTCACGCCGACGTGCTCGAACATGCCGATCGAGAACACGCGGTCGAAGCGCACGCCTTCCCCGGGCAGCTCGCGATAGTCCTGCACGCGGAACTCGAGCGGCAGGCCGGCGCAGAGCTCCTGCGCGAACGCGACCTGCTCGCGAGAGACGGTGATGCCGAGCCCGCTGACGCCGTAGCGTTCGGCCGCGAACTTCAGCGCCTCGCCCCAGCCGCAGCCGATGTCGAGCACGCGCATGCCCTCGCGCAGGCCGAGCTTGCGGCAGACGAGGTCGAGCTTGGCCTCCTGCGCCGCGTCGAGGTCGTCGGCGTCCTTCCAGTAGCCGCAGCTGTACACCAGGCGCCGGCCGAGCATCGCGCGGAACAGGTCGTTGCCGAGGTCGTAGTGCTGTTCGCCGACCTTGTACGCGCGCTGGCCGCGCTGCGGATTGGCGATGCGCGAGCGCAGGAACAGCCAGGCGTCCTCGAGCGTGCCGACGCGCTCGTCGAGGTGCGCATCGAGCAGCTTGCAGAGGAACAGGTCGAGTGGCTCGGCATCCCACCAGCCGTCCATGTACGCCTCGCCGAGGCCGAGTGAGCCGTGGCCGACCACGCGCGCGTACAGGCGGTCGTCGTGGACCTGGATGTCGCCCGGCGCATCGCCGTCGATGCGCACGCCGGCGAGGTCGAGCAGGGACTGGATGCGGGAGCGGTCGCGGGTCGGCATGTTCACCTCGATCATTCGTCGGAAGGATGGGCGCGCGTTCGTGCTGCCCGGGTCGGTTCATCGTCGTGCGCGCAGGCGCGTGCACCGCGATCGCGTCCCCGGTGGCGAAGGGCGACGACCACCGTGCATCGTCGAGCCTCGCTCAGGGGCGCAACACCACGCGCGCGAGGCCGATGCCCGCCAGCGTGAGCAGCAGCGACCCGGCCACGTGCGCGGTGATGATCGCGGCGAACCCGCCGTACTGCTGGCGCAGGAACAGCGTCGCCGCCTCGCCGGAAAACGCCGAGAACGTGGTCAGGCCGCCGAGGAAACCCGTCGTCGCGGCGAGGCGCCATGCCAACGGCACGGTTTCGAAATGCGCGAATGCGCCCAGCGCGATGCCCATCAGGAAGCCGCCACCCAGGTTCGCAACGAGGGTGCCGAGCGGCAGCGCCGGCAGCACCGGGTTCAGCGCGAGGCCGAGCAGCCAGCGCACGACCGCGCCGGCGAAGGCTCCGCAGCCGACGGCGAGGAAGGACGCGAGGTTCATGGACGCTCCGGCTCGTTGCAGTGCCCGGCGGAGCGCGGGCTGGCGCGGAACGCGCAGGCCCGACGCCCCGTCGCCGGGATCCGTCAGGCATCATCAGCCTTGCGGCGGTTCGGGGAGAATGCCATCTCCTTGTCGCGCATCGATCATAGCGCGGTGCCGCCGGCGCCGGAAGGCGAGCCCCGCGGCCGACCCAGCCTCGCACGGCATCCTGCTAGGATGCGCGGTTCCATGTCCGCCGATCCCGCCCTGCCGTCGCCGCGTCGACGCGTGCTCGCGCCGCTGCTGGGCGCGCTCGCGATGTTCGGACCCTTCTCGATCGACACGATCTTCCCGGCCTTCCCGGCGATCCAGGCCGACCTGCACGCGAGTCCATTCGCGATGCAGCAGTCGATCAGTGCCTACATGGCCGCCTACGCGCTGATGTCGCTGCTGCACGGGCCGTTGTCGGACGCGCTCGGGCGGCGACGCGTGATCCTCGCCGGCGTGTTCGTGTTCGTGCTCGCATCGGTCGCGTGCGCGTTGGCCGGATCGATCGGGAGCCTGCTCGCGTTCCGCGCCGTGCAGGGCGTATCGGCCGGTGCCGGCCTCATCGTCGGGCGCGCGATCATCCGCGACTGCTTCGACAGCGTCGAGGCGCAGAAGCTCATGTCGACCGTCTCGATGATCTTCGGCATCGCGCCGGCACTCGCGCCGATCGCCGGCGGCTGGGTCATCGCGTTCGCGCGCTGGCCGATGATCTTCTGGTTGCTGGCGGCGTTCGCACTCGCGATCTGGCTCGCCTGCCTCGCCTGGCTGCCGGAGACGCATCCGCCGTCCAGGCGCGTGCCGCTGTCCTGGCGCGAACTCGCAGCGACCTGGCGCCTGATCGCGAGGGACCGCGCGTTCCTGCCGCTCGCCCTGGCCGGAACGCTGAACTTCAACGCGATGTGGGTCTACATCGCCTCGGCGCCGGCCTTCGTGCTCGACCTGCTGCACCTCGACACCGGCCGCTTCGCATGGCTGTTCGTGCCGGCGATCAGTGGCATGATGATCGGCGCGTTCCTGTCCGGGCGCGTGGCCGGCCGGCTGAGCGCGGCGGCGACGGTGCAGCTCGGCTATGTCGTGATGCTCGCCGCCGCGACGCTGAACCTCGCCGTCGCCGGGTGGCTGCCGGAGCCGCGCGTGCCGTGGTCGGTCCTGCCGATCGGCCTGCACGCGATCGGCATCGGCCTGAACTACCCGACGCTGACCCTGCTGCTGCTCGACCGCTTCCCGCTCCATCGCGGCGCGGTGTCGTCGGCACAGGCATTCGTGAGCCTCCTGGTCTGCGCACTGGTGGCCGGCTTCCTCGCGCCCGTGCTGGCCCGCCACGCCGCGTGGCTCGCGTTCGGCGCGCTGGCCTCGACCGCGCTCGGCTTCGCCATGTGGTGGCTGTTCCGCCGCATCGCGCGCGGCGAAACCGGCTAGCAGGCATGCACGCCGCGACGCGCGGCGTGCGGCAACGGACGGCTCTGGGAGGTAGGGTGCCTTACGGCGACGGCGTCGCCGCGGGCTGGCCGAGGATCGCGCGCAGCACCGCGAAGACCTCGTCCTTGCTGCCGGTCACGGTGATCTGCGCCTCGCGCTGGATGCCGGTGCCGAGGTTGACCGAGTAGCCGGTGCCGAGGTCGTTGCCGTCCTCGTCGAAGCGCGCGTACGTCTCCGGGCGGCTGATGAAGACGATCGCGCCGGCATCGATGAAGCGGCCGTCGGGGAGCTTGATCCAGCGTTGCATGGAGGCCGGGTTCCTGGTGGGGGATTCGGGCTTGCGTCGAGGCGGGACGGCGCCCGCGAGTCTAGCAAAAACCCGAATCCCCGATCCGTGTCGTGCGCAGTGTCACTCCCAGCCGCAGGAGCGACCCTTGTTCTGTTCCTGCAGCCACGCGTACAGCGGCGCGAAGTAGTCGATGATCGCGGTCGCGTCCATGTCGTCCTTGCCGGTGAGTTCCTTCAGGGTCTTCTGCCACGGCTGCTGCGCGCCCTGCGACATCATCGCCCAGAACTTCGCGCCGGCTTCCTTGTTGCCGTAGACCGAGCAGTTCGCGAGCGGACCGCGATGGCCGGCAACCTCGCACAGCGAGCGGTAGAACTGGAACTGCAGGATGTCGGCGAGGAAGTAGCGCATGTACGGCACGTTGGTCGGCACGTGGTTCTTCGCGCCCGGATCGAAGTCGGCGGGCGTGCCGGCGACCGGCGAGGACAGGCCCTGGTACTTGCGGCGCAGCTGCCACCAGCCCTCGTTGTAGCGGTCCGGCGCGATCGAGCCGTCGAACACGCCCCAGCGCCACTTGTCGATCAGCAGGCCGAACGGCAGGAACGCGACCTTCTCCAGCGCCAGCTTCATCTGCGCGTTGAGCATCGCCTTCTCGTCCGCGCCGGCCTTGCCCGCGAGGCCGATCCTGGCGAGGTATTCGGGGGTGATGTTGAGGCGGACGGTGTCGCCGATCGCCTCGTGGAAGCCGTCGTTCGCGCCGCCCTGGAAGATCGGCGCGAGGTCCTTGTAGGCCATGTAGTAATAGATGTGGCCCATCTCGTGGTAGATCGTGTACTGGTCTTCCTCGGTCGGCCGGATGCACATCTTGATGCGCATGTCGGTGCTGCCCGGGTCCATCGGCCAGGCGCTCGCATGGCACAGCGCGTCGCGGTCGCGCGGGCGCAGCAGCATCGACTTCTCGTAGAACGAGCCGGGCAGCGGCGGGAAGCCGATCGAGGTGTAGAAATCCTCCGAGCGGCGCACCATCGCGACCGCGCTCTTCATGTCGGCGTCGTGGTCCATCGCGGCGAGCTCGAGCGGCGTCGGCTTGCCCTTGAACTCCTTGCGCAGTGCCTCGAGGCCGCTCTTGCGTTGCGCCTCGAGGTGTTCGTTGACGTCGAGGTTGCCCGCGCCCGGGTAGGGCTGCACGAGCGGATACAGGTTCGACCAGTCCTGCGCCCACATGTTGCCGGTGATGTGCGCGGGGATGGTGCCGTCCTTGGGCATGCGATCGCCGTACTTGTCCTCGAGCCGGGCACGCACGTAGCACTGCAGCTGGCCGTACAGCGGCTGCACCTGGCCCCACAACCGGTCGGTCTGCGCGGCGAAGTCGGCCGGTGCCATGTCGTAGCCGGCGCGCCACATCGTGCCGACGTCCGCATAGCCGAGGTCGCGCGCGCCTTCGTTGAGCAGCTGCACGAAGCGCTGGTAGTCCTTCAGCATGCCGCGGCCGACGCGGTGCCAGCCGCTCCACGCATCGAGTGCGTGGTCCCAGTCGCGGTCTTTGGCGAGCACCTGCGACAGCTGGTCGAGGTTGCGGCAGCTGGCCGGGTTCGCCTCGTCCTTGCAGTACTTGCCGGCGCCGTACGCCGCGGTCAGCCTGGAGGCGAGGGTCGTCAGTTCGGTCAGGTGCGCCGGGTCCTTCGGCGCCGGCATCGCGGTCTGCTGCTTGAGCAGTTCGATCGCACGCTGGTCCTTCGGGTCGATGCCGGGCACGTTCTCGTACGCGCGTGCCTCGTCGATCTTCGCCGACAGCCACTTCAGCATCGCCTCGTTGGCGCGCGCGGTCAGCATCTGGGTGTCTTCGGTGATGTAGGTCTCGGCGACCCACTCGGCCGCCGCGGCCTGGACGTACTGCGCCTTGAATTCCTCGTTCATGCGCTCGACGAATGCGTGCGCATCAGCCGCGCTCGGCGCCTTCGCGGGCGGCGCCTTGGACGGCGCGGCGGTGGCAGCGAACGGAACGGTGGCGAGCGCGATGGCGAGCGCGAGCAGCGACGGTTTCATGCAAGACCCCAGGCAGGAACGTGGTCGTGCGAGCCTACGGGCGCGCCGCGGTGCCCGCAAGGGAAGGTGCCGCAAAGGGCGCGCTCAGGCGCGATCGAGCGCGCCGAGGAATTCGTCGCGCCAGGCCGCGATCGAGTGGCGCGAGACCGTGTCGTACATCGAGGCCCAGCGTTCGCGCCGTTCCTGCAGCGGCATCGCCAGCGCGGCGTCGATTCCCTCCACGATCTCCTCGGGGTCGAGCGGATTGATGATGATCGCTTCCGGCAGCTGCTCGGCGGCGCCGGCGAAGGTCGACAGGACCAGCACGCCGGGATCTTCGGGTGGCTGCGCGGCGACGTATTCCTTCGCCACCAGGTTCATGCCGTCTCGCAACGGCGTGACCAGCCCGATGTCGGCGACGCGGTAGAAACCGGCCAGCGTCGCCTGCGAAAAGCTGCGGTTGACGTAGCGGATCGGCACCCAGTCCGGCTCGGCGTAGCGGCCGTTGGTCGCGCCCGCGAGGCGCTCGAGACGGCTGCGCAGCTCGCGGTATTCGCGCACTTCCTCGCGCGACGGCGGCGCGATCTGCAGGTACGACACCTTCGCGCGCCAGGCCGCGTGCCGGGCAAGGAAGCGGCCGAACGCATCGAAGCGCTGCGGCAGCCCCTTGGAATAGTCGAGCCGGTCGACGCCGATGACGAGCTTGCGGCTCTCGAGGCTGCGTACGAGTCGCGCGGTCGCGCTGCTGTTGGCGGCCTTGCGCGCGGCCACCGCGACGGCGCCGGCATCGATGCCGATCGGGAACGCGCCGATGCGCACGCGCCGGCCGTCGGGCATCGACAGCGCGCCGTCGGCGTCGACGTGCGCCGCGGCGTGCTGCACGAGGTAGTCGACCAGCGCATCGCGGTCGGTCGGCGTCTGCAGGCCGACCAGGTCGCATGCGCCGAGCAGCGGGAACAGCCGCTCGTGGCCGGGCAGCAGCATCAGCAGTGCGGGGGGCGGCACCGGGATGTGCAGGAAGAAACCGATGCGCGCGCCGACGCCGAGCTTGCGCAGCTCCGCCGCGAGCGGGATCAGGTGGTAGTCGTGGATCCAGATCGTGTCGTCTTCGCGCAGCAGCGGCGCGAGGCGTTGCGCGAAGTGGCGGTTGACGTCGAGGTAGCCGGCGAAGTCGTCGCGCCGGTAGTCGAGCAGCGACGGCCTGAAGTGCAGCAGCGGCCACAGCGTGCGGTTGGCGAAACCGAGGTAGTAGTGGTCGTAGTCCTTGCGCGTGAGGTCGAGCGTGGCGTACTCGATCGCGCCGGCACTCTCGCGCCGCAGCGCATCGCCCTCGTCGACGCGGCCACTCCAGCCGAACCAGAGCCCGCCGTGCGCGGTGAGCGCGGCCTGCATCGCCGAGGCGAGCCCGCCTGCCCGGGTTTCCTTCGGCAGGGCGACGCGATTGGAAACGACGACGAGGCGGCTCAAAGCAGGCTCTCCCAGCTGCGCGACAGGCGAAAGGCCGCATTGATGAGTCCGACCAGCGAATAGGTCTGCGGGTAGTTGCCCCACAGCTCGCCGGTTTCCGGGTGCACGTCCTCCGACAGAAGGCCGAGCGCGTTGCGGCGCGAGAGCAGTTGCTCGAACAGCCCACGCGCCTCGTCGACACGGCCGATCGCGGCGAGCGCGTCGACGTACCAGAAGCTGCAGATCGTGAAGCTCGTCTCCGGCGCGCCGAAGTCGTCGGGGGTGATGTAGCGGTAGACGTAGTTGCCGCGGCGCAGCTCGCGGCCGATCGCTTCCACGGTCGCGACGAAGCGCGGGTCGTCCGCTGCGACGAAGCGCAGGTCCGCCAGCAGCAGCAGGCTCGCGTCGAGGCGTTCGCTGTCGAAGGCGTCGACGAAGCAGCCGCGCTCGGGATGCACGGCGCGCGTGAGGATGAGCTCGCGGATCGTGTCGGCGCGCCCGGCCCACAGCGCGCGACGATCCTCGAGCGCGAGCGCCGCGGCGATGTGTGCGAGACGGTCGCACGCCGCCCACGACATCACTGCCGAATACGTGTGGACGTGGGTGCGACCGCGGAATTCCCACAGGCCCGCGTCGGGGCGGTCGTGCGAATGCCACGCCGCTTCACCCGCCCGCTCGAGGCGCGCGAACGCGGCCACGTCGCCGGGGGCCTCGAGGCGGCGGTCGAAGAACAGCTGCACCGCGGCGAGCACGATGCTGCCGTGCACGTCGTTCTGGGTCTGGTGCCAGGCGTCGTTGCCGATCCGAACCGGGCCCATGCCGCGGTAGCCGGCGAGGTGCGGCGCCTCGCGTTCGGCCAGCTCGCGCTCGAAGTGGATGCCGTAGACCGGCCCGAGGTGCCCGGCGGAACTCGCGGCGAGGTTGTAGAGATAGCGCAGGTACTCTTCCATGCTGCGCGTCGCGCCGAGCCGGTTCAGCGCGCGCACGACGAAGGCCGCGTCGCGCAGCCAGCAGTAGCGGTAGTCCCAGTTGCGCACCGTGTGCGGCGCCTCCGGGATCGAGGTCGTCATCGCGGCGACGATCGCGCCGGTGCCCTCGTACTGGCACAGCTTCAGCGTGATCGCGGCGCGGATGACCGCTTCCTGCCACTCGGCCGGTATCGAGAGGTAGCGCACCCATTCGCGCCAGTAGTCGCGCGTCGCCTCGAGCGCCTCGCGTGCGTACGCGCCGGGCGACTGCGCCAGCGTTTCGTCGGGCCCGAGGACGACGTGCACTTCCCGGTCGAGCAGGAACGGCAGTTCGTCGCGCAGCATCGGCAGTGGTGCATCCGTCGTCACGCGCAGCACCGTGTCGCCGATCGCGTAGCGCACGTGGTTGGAGCCCTGCGCGCGCTCGGGCCGGCGCTCGCCGTAGCCGGTCAGCGGGCGCAGGCGCAGCGTGATGCGCGGCGTGCCGGCGAGCGGCCGGATCGTGCGCACGATGCTCATCGGATGGAACAGCCGGCCGTGCATCTTCCAGCGCGGCGCGAAGTCGACGATTTCGACCTCGCTGCCGTCCGCCGCGGCGAGCTGCGTGACCAGGATCGCCGTGTTCGGCACGTAGGCCTGCCGTGCCGACGTTTCGCCGTCGAGGGCGACGTCGAACCAGCCGGCATCGGCCTGGCGCGGCGAAAGCAGGGCGCAGAACGCGGGGTCGCCGTCGAAGGCCGGCAGGCACCACCAGACGAAGCGGCCACGCGCGTCGACCAGCGCGCCGACCGTGCCGTTGCCGACGACGCCGAGTTCGAGGCTGGATGCGTCCGGTTCAGCCACGCGCGCCCCCGATGCCCGCGAGATGCGCGAGCCATTCGCGAACCGCGCGCGTGCCGGGCAGCGCATGGCGCGCTCGGGTCGGCCGGCGCGGCCCCACGATCACGCCGAAGCCGCCGAGGCGTTCCGCCGCGGCGAAGGCGTGCTCGTCGGTGAGATCGTCGCCGACCATCCACGGCACGCGCCCCGGGAACGGCGCATGGCGCATCAGCTTCGCGAGCGCGTCACCCTTGTCGGTGCCGGCGCCACGCAGTTCCACAACGTGATCGCCGGCCTGCAGCTGGTAGCGCGGCCCGGCCGCGCTGGCGATGCGCCTGGCCGTGTCGACCACCGCGTCGCGCGCCTCCGGTTGCGCGCGCCAGTGCAGCGCGATCGCATCGGGCTTGTCCTCGACGACGACGCCGGGCCAGGTGGCCAGTTGCATGCGTGCATACGCGCGCAGCGAGGCGATGCCCGGGGCGTCGCGCACGCGGCGCGGGATGGAGCCGTCGGCACGGCGCAACTCGGCGCCGTGCGAGCCGGCCGCCGCGAGCGTACGCAGGTCGAGCAGTTCGTCGAGGCGCTGCAGCGGTCGTCCGCTGAGGATCGCGAGTGCGCCGTCGAGTCGCTCACGCAGGGCCAGCAGGATTTCGCGCAGGCTGGCGTCGACGACGACCTCGTCGGGACGCGACGCGAAGTCGATCAGCGTACCGTCGAGGTCGAGGAAGATCGCGGCCGCTTCGATGCCTTCCCGCGGTGGCGGTGGCAGTTGCGGCGGAGTGTCGGCCAACGTGGCTGGATCCATCGTGCGCGATCGGCCGCTCGCGGGCGGCCCGTCATCTCCTGGGTGGAGCAGGGATGTTAGGAACCGCGAAGTGTACCGCAGCTGACGCCGCTCACGCGGCGTGCGGAAGCAAGCCGCGCGCGACGAGCCATGCGCGTGCGTCCTCGGCATCGTGTTCGAACCACGCGCGCGCGCTGCCGAGGCGGAAGGTGTAGCCCCACGCGTCCATGTCCGACATCACGCGCGCGCGGCCGACGCCGGGCAGGGCGTCGCCGAGCACGATCTGCAGGTAGCAGGTCGCGTCTTCCTCGGCCTGCGAATCGGACGCGTCGGTGTGGATCGATGCGCGCCGTTCCGGCGGCGCGACGATCAGGTGGCAGGCCTCGTGCAGCAGGGAGTGCACGGGCGTGTCCGCGCGCGCGTAGACGGCATGCGCGATCACGCCCGCTTCGGGTTCGCCCCAGTAGCTGCCCGGAATCGGCTCGCCCGCGCCGACGCGCACGAGCTCGAGCCCGTGGCGCGCGAGCAGCGCTGCCGCGGCCTCGAAGCCGGTGTCGGCGAGCGTCAGTACCGGGGTCGCCGTCGCGGCGGGCGCGGCTGCCGTCATCGCCGGCTCCGGCGCGTGCGGCAGGCGCGGGCGGGGTTCCGCATCGACGCGCTCGCGGCGGCTCAGCCGGCGACCGGCGGCGAGGTCTTTTCCGGCAGGGCGACCGACAGTTCGAGCACCTCTCCCTCGCCCTCGCGCGTGACGTGGATGTCGATCGCCTCCGGATCGACGTTGACGTACTTGCGGATCACCTCGAGGATCTCGCGCCGCATCATCGGCAGGTAGTCCGGACTGCCGCGGCCGTCCGCGCTGCGCTCCTGCATCACGATGATGCGCAGGCGCTCGGCGGCGACGGACGCGGTGTTCTTCGGACGCGAGCGGAAGAGGTCGAACAGGCCCATGCTCAGCTCCCGAAGATGCGTGCGAGGAGACCCTTCTTCTGCGCGTCGACGAAGCGCATCGGGCGCTCCTCTCCGCACAGGCGCGCGACCGCGTCGGCGTAGGCCTGGCCTGCGTCGGACGCTTCGTCGAGGATGACGGGCACGCCGGAATTGGAGGCGGTCAGCACGCCGGCCGATTCCGGGATGACGCCGAGCACCTCGATGCCGAGGATCTCCTTGACGTCGTTCACGCCCATCATGTCGCCGTTGGCGACGCGCTCGGGGTTGTAGCGCGTCAGCAGCAGGTGCTGCTCGACGCCGCTGCCGCCCTGCTCGGCGCGGCGCGTCTTGCTCGCCAGCAGGCCGAGGATGCGGTCGGAATCGCGCACGCTGGACACCTCCGGGTTGACGACGACGATCGCGCGGTCGGCGAAGTACATCGCCAGGCTCGCGCCTTTCTCGATGCCGGCCGGCGAGTCGCAGATCACGTAGTCGAAGCCGTCCTCGGCGAGCTCGGACAGCACGCGCTCGACGCCTTCCTTGCTGAGCGCGTCCTTGTCGCGCGTCTGCGAGGCGGCGAGCACGTACAGCGTGTCGATGCGCTTGTCCTTGATCAGCGCCTGCTTCAGCGTGCACTCGCCCTGGATGACGTTGACGAAGTCGTACACGACGCGCCGCTCGCAGCCCATGATGAGGTCGAGGTTGCGCAGGCCGACGTCGAAATCGATGACCGCGACCTTCTTGCCGCGCCTGGCCAGCCCGACCGCGAGCGAGGCGCTGCTCGTGGTCTTGCCGACGCCGCCCTTGCCGGACGTAACGACGATGATCTCAGTCAATGGTGTATCTCCCTGGTATGTGATTCGCGATTCGGCGATTCATGACTGTGGGGTCCGGGCGGTGCCCATGCCCGAAGCGACGTGACGTTTCGAATCACCCGCCACGAACGGCCGTTCGCGATGTCCGGATCACAGCTTCTTCAGCATCAGCTTGTCACCTTCCAGCCAGCACTGCACGCGCTGCCCGCGCAGGTCCTTCGGGATGTCCTCGAACACGCGGTACTGGCCGGCGATGGAAACGAGCTCGGCGTGGAATTCCTGGCAGTAGATGCGCGCGCCTTCGTCGCCCTGCGCGCCGGCGAGTGCACGGCCGCGCAGTGCCCCGTAGACGTGGATCGAGCCGTCCGCGATGACCTCGGCGCCGTTGCCGACCAATGCGGTGAGGATCAGGTCGCGGCCGCGCGCGTAGACCTGCTGGCCGGAGCGGACCGGCTTGTCGTGCAGCAGGCCGCCGACCGGCGCCGCGGCCGCCGGAGCGGGCGCCGCGGCCGGTCGCTCGGCGACGGGTTCGCGCGCCGGCGCGGGGGATTCCTCGCGCGGCGGCGCCGGCGCATCGGTCGCGCGTTCGTACGCGGCGCGGAACTTGGCGATGACCGGCACGCCGAGTTCCTGTGCCAGGCGCTCGTTTTCGCTGGTGCCGTAGGAGAGGCCGACCGGCAGCATGCCTGCGGCGCGGATGCCGTCGAGCAGGCTGCGCACGACCTCGACCGCGGGCAGGGCCGGCAGGTGGCTGAGGTCGAGCACGACCGGCGCGCGCAGGAACAGCTTCGGCGCGCCGTCGACCTTGGCGCGCAGCTCGGCGCCGAGGGCGTCGGGGTCGAGCCGCTTCAGCTTCAGGTTCGCGATGCCGACCTGGCCGAACTTGATCTCGGCGACGGACTCGAGGCCGGCGAAGTCCGCGCCCGTCATCGCGCGTGCGCTCACGCGCCGCCGGCAGCGCGCGCGCTGCCGTCCAGTCGCCGCGGGCTGGCGCGCTCGGCCAGCCAGGGCAGTTCGGGCAGCCGGCCGAGCGGCCCCCTGAGGTAGGTCTCGCGCACGAACGGATAGCTGCACAGGGTCTTGGCGAGCAGCGACACGCGCCGGCCGACGCCGGGCATGACCTGCTGGCCGAGCTCCTGGAAGCCCCAGGTGCCGTGGAACAGCAGCGACACGTCGTCGCGTGGCTCGAGGAAGACCTCGCAGGCGAGCTGCGGCACGCGCGTTTCCGCGTAGCTGGTCACGTCCGCGTAGAACACGCGGCCGAGGCCGAGGCCGCGGTACGGCCTGGCGACCACGATGCGGTCGATGTAGACGAATTCCTGCAGGTGCTGCTGGAACCAGCGGAAGTTCGGGCTCTCGTAGTCGGCGTCCTCGCGCAGCGCGACGAGGAAGGCGGCGACGTGGCCGTCGACCTCGGCGAGGCGGAAATAGCACGCCTGCTCGTGGAGCTGGCGCAGGCCCGCGGCGTCGAGTGGCAGGATCGTGGAACCGGCGGCATTGTTGAGGGCGAGCACCGAATCCAGGTCGTGCGGCTGCACGTCACGGATGGATAGGGCCATTTCTTGCTCCGTCGAGGATTCCGGGCCGTTCGGCATGCGCCGTGGTTCGAGCCCGTGCTGCGGGCGATTATCGCATGCGCCCGCTGCCCGGTCATGGCGCGACGCGGGCGGCGATGTTAGGGATGCGTTATGCCGCCGGGCCCGGGCAATGACTTCCGGGCAGGTCGGGCGCGGCGCGCGCGGCCTTATGATGCGGCCATGCCGTGGCCGACGTTCAACCACATCCAGTTGCTGCGCTATGCGGGGCTGTTCCAGTACGCGAGCGTCGGGACGCCGTTCCTGCGCTACCAGACCGTGGTCGAGGACCTCGCGCAGAAGCAGCTGCCGGGCAGCTACGTGCACCTGTGGCTGGGCTGCTACATCGTCTTCGGCGTCGTCTACTGGTACCTCACCAACGACCTCGGCGACCGCCGCCCGACGCCGTGGCGGCGCGCGATGCAGATCGCGCTGCTGGTGGTGCTGAACCTGATGGCCGTCGCGATCGGCTGGTTCAGCCAGAGCGGCATCTCGGCGCTGCTGCTGGCCGTGGTCGCGGTGGTGCTGCCGTGGTTGCTGCCCCTGCGCGTCGGCGTCGCGTGGATGGTGCTGCAGAACTTCTCGCTCGTGCCGGTGTTCGCGAGCATCCGCGAACCGGCCTTCAGCCTCAGCGACGCGTTCCTGCAGTCGAGCCTCTACTCGGGCTTCATCGTGCTCGCCTTCGTTACTGCGCTGGTGACGCGGCAGCAGGTCGAGGCGCGCGAGGAACAGCGCCGGCTGAACTCGGAGCTGCGCGCGACCCGCACCCTGCTGGCCGAGTCGAGCCGGCTCGCCGAGCGCATGCGCATCTCGCGCGAGCTGCACGACCTCGTCGGCCACCACCTGACCGCGCTGAGCCTGAACCTCGAGGTCGCGAGCCACCTGGTCACCGGCCAGGCGCAGGAACACGTGCGCCAGGCGCAGTCGGTCGCCCGGCTGCTGCTCAGCGACGTGCGCGAGGTCGTCAGCCAGCTGCGCGAGGGCGACAGCATCGACCTGACCCAGGCGCTGCGCAACCTGACCGAAGGGGTGCCGGGGCTGCGCATCCACCTCGAGCTGCCGCCACGCTTCAGCCTCGACGATCCCAAGCGCGCCCAGGTGCTGCTGCGCTGCGCGCAGGAAATCATCACGAACACGATACGCCACGCCGGCGCGCGCAACCTCTGGCTGAGCTTCGAGCGCAGCGACGACCGTCGCATGACCATCCATGCGCGCGACGACGGCCAGGGTGCGAGCGAGCTCAGGCACGGGAACGGCCTCAACGGCATGCGCGAACGGCTCGCGCAGTTCGGCGGCCGGCTCGACATCGTCACCGCCAAGGGGCAGGGTTTCGCGCTCGATGCCCAGTTGCCGCTGGAGGGAACCTCATGATCCAAGTCTGCCTCGTCGACGACCAGACCCTCGTGCGCCAGGGCATCCGCTCGCTGCTGGAGCTGTCCGATTCCATTCGCGTGGTCGCGGAGGCGGGCGACGGCGCGCAGGCGGTGGAGATGATCCCGCGCGTCAAGCCCGACGTCGTGCTGCTCGACATGCGCATGCCCGGCATGTCCGGCCTCGACGTGCTGAATGCGCTCGGCACGCGTGGCGAATTGCCGCCGACGATCATCCTGACCACGTTCGACGACGACCAGCTGGTGCTCGCCGGGCTCAAGGCCGGCGCGCGCGGCTACCTCCTGAAGGACGTCTCGCTGGACCAGCTCGTCGATGCCGTGCGCACGGTCGCGGGGGGCGGCTCGCTGGTCGCGCCGATGGTCACGCAGCGGCTGCTGAGCGGCCTCGAGCGCATGCACAACGAGTTCACCAGCCTGGACCGGCCCGACCCGCTGACCGAGCGCGAGACCGAGATCCTGCGCCTGATGGCCGGTGGCTACAGCAACAAGGAGATCGCCAACTCGCTCGGCGTGGCCGAGGGCACGGTCAAGAACCACGTCTCGAACATCCTGTCCAAGCTCGGCGTGCGCGACCGCACGCGCGCCGTGCTGAAGGCATTCGAGCTCGGCATCGTCTAGGCGCAGCGGGCGCCCCCGCCCGGTGCCGGCCGGCGCCGCGGCCAGGCGCCCGGCGCCGACCGTGGGCGGCCCACGTGTCGCATTCCTGCGCCGGAGCGACGCGCCGCGGCGCCCGACCGGCGCGTGGTCGTAGCGCGTGCGCCCCGGAGTCCGTTACCATCCGTTCCTTGTCCCCGCGCGGGACCGTGCATGCGCGAGCGACAGGGGAGCCCCGGACGGCCATCGGCCACAAGGAGCCGCGCCTGCGCAGCCGTTTGGCTGGATCTGGAGAGACCCCGGATGATTCGTATTTTCGAAATTCTGATCGCCCTGCTGATCGTGTTCCTGCTCGCCGTCGTCGTCGGCGTCGTGCTGCCGGACCACGGCCACGTCGAGCGCAGCGTCGAGGTCCCCAGCCCGGTGCGGCAGGTGTACGACTCGGTCAACACGTTCCGCCGCTTCCCGCAGTGGACCGGCATGCGTGCGTTCGACCCCGACATCAAGATGTCGCTGTCCGGCCCCGAGGCGGGCGTCGGCGCCAAGGTCAGCTGGACCAGCGCTTCGCCGAAGGTGCGCGACGGCTCGCTGACGATCACCGCGACCGAAGAGGACAAGAGCGTCGACATGGCGCTCGACAACGACTGGATCGGTACCAACAAGACCTACCGCATCGAGCTGATCCCGGCCGCGAACGGCAAGACCGTGCGCATCGTCGAGTCCTACGACGTCGACTACGGCTGGAACCTGATCTGGCGCTACGGCGGCCTCTACATCAACGGCGAGCCTTCGGCGATCGTGCAGGGCAACCTCGCCAGCCTGTCCGCGCTGCTCGCCGGCTTCCCGAACACCGATTACAAGGACCAGCCGATCGAGGTCGTCAACGTCGACGCGAAGCCGGTCTTCATCGTCGCCACGCGCGCGCACCGCTCGCTCGACGAGGTCGCCGACGCGACCAGCGCGGCGATGACCGAGATCGAGGAGGCGTTGAAGAAGACCGACCTCACCGTCGCCGGCCCGCGCATGACGATCACGACCGAATGGGGCGAGGAGGACTACACCTTCGCCGTCGCCGTGCCGGTCAGCTCGACCACGTTCACGCTCGACGGCCAGACCTACACGATCGAGAAGCCGGTCCCGAACCCGGACGACGAAGGCGTCGACGAGGACGGCCAGCCGAAGACCTACGGCCCGGGCGAGAAGGACAACAAGGGCTACCTGGTCATCGAGGGCAACGTGCGCGCCGCGCTGTGGTACGGCGGCACCGCGCTGTACACGGAGTACACCGGCAGCGCCGCGCAGCTGCCGCTGCTGCGCCTCAACCAGAAGGCGTATGCCGAAACGCACGGCTACCGCTACAGCGAAGGCGGCATCACGCGGCCGTATGACGAGCTGGTCTCCGGGCCGGAGGCGGCGTCGGACGAGGAAGTCTTCCGCGTCTACCTGCCGATCACGCGCTGAGGCGCTCCGGCGACACGAAGAAGGCGGCCACCGGCCGCCTTCTTCCTTTTCGTGGTCGACGCCGCGCACGGGACGGGGTCGCTGCGATGCCCGAAACGGGGACCGGGCGCGCGCCGAGGGTCGAAATCGGCGCGCTCGACGTCGGTCGCGACCGCGCGAAGTACCTCGCGATGCGACGCAGGCTGCAGCGGTTCGAGCTCGCCGTGACCGGGCACGACGCACGCGCGGCCGCGATGCCTGCGGCGTGCACCGCCTGCCGCATCTCGTCATGATCGACCGGGAAGGCCGGCTCGCCTGCGTAGACGTCGGCGATTCCGGGAAGCGACTGCCGGCGTTCACCGCGGAACTGGACCAGCGGGTCGCCGAGGCGGCGTCGCCTCAGCCGTCCGGCGGCGCGCCGTAGCGGACTGCGACGACGCCGAAGCGCGCGCGCCCGCCCGGTCGCTCGAACTCGAACTCGTCGTCGACGCGGCGCCCCAGCGCGGCGCGCGCGAGCGGGGAGTCGATGCTGATCCAGCCGCGCGCGGCGTCGGTCTCGTCCGGGCCGACGATGCGGTACTCGTGCTCGCGGCCGTCGTCGTCCTCGACCCGGAACCAGGCGCCGAAGTAGATCGCGGCCGGGTCGCTCGGCACGCCGTCGACCACGCGCAGCGCCTCGAGCCGCTTGCCGAGGTAACGCACGCGGCGATCGATCTCGCCGAGCTGCTTCTTGCGGTAGGTGTATTCGGCGTTCTCGGAACGGTCGCCCTCGGCCGCGGCGGCCGCGAGTGCGCGCACCACCTCCGGGCGGCGCACGCGCCAGAGTTCGTCCAGTTCCTGCTTCAGGCGCCGGTGTCCTTCGGCGGTGATCATCGCCGTGGACGCCGGCGCCGGCGGTCGCCATCGGCCCATGCTGCCGCGTTCCTCAGCGCCTGGTCAGGGAGCCGAGCACGCCGCGCAGCAGCGAACGGCCGAGCTGGCCGGCGGCGTTGCGCACCGCCGACTTGGCGAAGGCTTCGATCATGCCCTGGCGGCGCTTGGTGCCGAACACCATGTCCTTCGCGGCCTGGGTCCAGCCGCCTTCGTCGGCGCCGTCCTTCGCCCTGTCCTTCGCCGCTGCCTTGCCATCGCCCTTCGCGGGCGGCGTGGATGCGGCCTGCTCGGCGCGCTGGGCGAGCTTCTCGAACGCCGATTCGCGGTCGATCGGCGTGTCGTACTTCGCGCCGATCGGCGAGCGCGAGCGCACGGTCGCGCGCTCGGCCTCGGTGATCGTGCCGATGCGGCAGCCCGGCGAGGCGACCAGAGCGCGCTCGACCGGCATCGGCACGCCGCCGGCCTGCAGCGTCGAGACCAGCGCCTCGCCGACGCCGAGGCGGGTGATCGCATCGACCACGTCGATCTTCGGATTCGGCGCGAAGGTTTCCGCGGCCGCCTTGACCGCCTTCTGGTCGCGCGGCGTGAACGCGCGCAGCGCGTGCTGGATGCGGTTGCCCATCTGGCCGAGGATCGCATCCGGCACGTCGTCGGGGTTCTGTGAGCAGAAATAGACGCCGACGCCCTTGGAGCGGATCAGGCGCACGACCTGCTCGACGCGCTGGCGCAGCGCCGGCGGCGCGTCGTCGAACAGGAGGTGCGCCTCGTCGAAGAAGAACACCAGCTTGGGCTGGTCGAGGTCGCCGACCTCGGGCAGGCGCTCGAACAGTTCCGACAGCATCCAGAGCAGGAAGGTCGTGTAGAGCTTCGGCTTCAGGATCAGCTGGTCCGCGGCGAGCACGTGGATGACGCCGTTGCCGGACATGTCCTGGCGCATGAAGTCGGCGAGGTCGAGCGCGGGTTCACCGAAGAAGCCGTCGCCGCCGGCCTGCTCGAGCGACAGCAGCGCACGCTGGATCGCCGCGATCGACTGGGTCGAGATCAGGCCGTAGTGCTGTGACAGCTCCTTGGCGTGATCGCTCGCCCACGACAGCAGGGCGCGCAGGTCCTTGAGGTCGAGCAGCAGCAGGCCTTCGTCGTCGGCCGCCTTGAACGCGACCTCGAGCACGCCGGATTGGGTGTCGTTGAGTTCGAGCAGGCGCGCGAGCAGGTTCGGCCCCATTTCCGACACGGTCGTGCGCACCGGGTGGCCGAGCTTGCCGTAGATGTCCCAGAACACGACCGGGTTCGCGCGCGGCGACCAGTCGATGCCGAGCGTGTCGATGCGCGCCTTCAGCTTGTCGTTCATCGCGCCGGCCTGCGACAGGCCGGCGAGGTCGCCCTTGACGTCGGCGAGGAACACGGGCACGCCGAGGCGCGAGAAGCCCTCGGCCATCAGCATCAACGATACCGATTTGCCCGTGCCGGTCGCGCCCGCGATCATGCCGTGCCGGTTCGCGTATTTCGCGAGCAGGTAGATCTCCGTGTCGCCCTTGCCGATCAGGATGTCGTTCAACGTGCGCTCCTCGTGTCCCCGCGCGGCCGGTGCGCGCCTGCGCGCGATTGTAGCGGCGATCGCGGCGCGCGCAGCGCGCAGCGGCGGGTTGCCCGCGGCGGCGCGCAGCGGTTACCTTGCATCGGTTCGGTCCGTCGGAAACAACGCATGCGCGTCCCTCATTTCCTCGCCGTCGCGTCGGCGACGCTCCTGCTCGGCGCCTGCAGCGGCGCCCCGAAGCGTGCGGCCGCGCCGGTGCCGGTCGACGAGGCGGTCGCCGCGCTGTACGCGCGGCTCGAACGCGCGACGGGCGAGTACGAGGCCGGCCTCGAGCTCGCGCGCGCCGGCGATACGCCCGCCGCACAGGCGCGGATGAGGGCTGCGCTGGACGACCTGCGCGACGCCGCGACGACCTGCGCGACGCTGTCGGAGTGCGATTCGCAGCGCTTCATCGCCGGCTTCGACGGCCTGCTGCGCGAAGGGATCGGCAGCCGCTCCGACCAGATCGTCGAAGGCGACACCTCGACGCCGGAAGCGACCACCGAGGCGGGCGAGGGCTCGCCGGTCGTCGCCGCGGTGCCGCAGCTCGCGCGTTCGGTCGCGTTGCTCAAGGGCCGCGAGCTCGGCGACATCATCGCGCTCAACGGGCCAGTCAAGGCCGCGCTCGAGGAATGGCTGACGCAGTACCGGCCGAACCTGATCGCCGCGTACGAGAACTACCAGTACCTGCGCTTCCAGATGGCGCCCGAGTACGACAAGGCCGGGCTGCCCGAGGCGCTGCTGTTCGGCATGCTGGCGAAGGAGTCGGGCGGGAAGGTGCATGCAGTGTCGCGTTCGGGTGCCTCGGGTCCGCTGCAGTTCATGTATGCGACCGGCCTGCGTTTCGGCCTCGGCAACGTCGACGGATTCGACCAGCGCTTCGACCCGCGGCTGTCCGCGCGCGCGAACGCGGCCTACGTGAACGAGCAGCTCCGCATCTTCAACAACAACCTCGAACTCGTCCTCGGCGCCTACAACGGCGGTGAAGGCGCGATGCGGCGCCGCGCGGTGCGCGACGGCGACGTGCTCTCGTTCTGGAGTCCCGAGGTCTACGGCGCGATCTCGCAGGAGACGCGGGAGTACGTGCCGATGGTGCTCGCGGCGGCGTGGCTGTTCATGCACCCCGAGCGCTACAACCTGAAGTTCCCGTCGGTGAAGGCGCAGCCGGGCTCGATCACGCTGAAGCGACCGGCGTCGATCGCCGAGCTGACCATCTGCCTCGGCCAGGACGGTGATCGCCGCGAGGGCTGGTTCCGCACCCTGCGCAACCTCAACCCCCAGCTCGATCCGCAGCAGCCGGAGCCGGCCGGGGCGAAACTGCTCGTTCCGCAGGTGCTGGAGAAGGTCTACGAACGCGATTGCGCCGGCGGCCGCTGGCCCGAACTGGCGGCCGACCTGCATGCCGCGATCGTGCCGACCCCGGCACCGGTCGCGCTCGCCCAGCGCGGAGGCGTGGCGGTGCGCGCGAAGGAGGGCACCGTCGTGGTGCGCAAGGGCGACACGCTGGCTGCGATCGCGCGCCGCAGCGGCTGCGCATCGATCCGCGAGATCGCCGAGAGGAACGGCCTGCGTGCGCCGCGCTACGCGATCAAGCCGGGGCAGTCGCTGAAGGTGCCGGCGTGCCGGCGCTGAGCGGGAAGGGCGCGGGAGCGAGGTGGCGCTTCCGTGCGCCAGGTCCCGTCCTGTGATGCAGGGTTGAAGCAGCGCGGCGCGACGGCCGCGCCCGAAGCGGCGCTCAGGCCGCCTCGGCGTCGATCATCCAGCTGTTGAGGTCCGCGGCCGGAACGCCTTCCTTGAGCGAGCGCAGGCAGCGCATCGTGAGGCGGTGGAGCTCCTGCTGCTCGGCGAACGGCGAATCCTTGGTCTCGTGGAAGACGACCGTCAGCCACAGCGCGACGCCGCGCAGGCGCACCTGCAGGTTGTCCGAACGCAGCCGCTCGAGGCCGACATCGGTGCCCGTGCCCCAGGGCCGGTACTTCTCTTCCGGCGGCGTGCCGTAGAGGTGCGGGAATTCGCACTTGGCCGCGGCGCTGAACTCGCGCAGTGCGATCGCCGCGAGCTGGCGGCGGGCGGCCGGTGGCAGGGCTTCCATCGCCCGGTTGATCTCGCGGAACTGCCGGCGCAGCTGCATGGAGCGGCTGAGCGCGATGATGCGGGTCATGATGTGCATGGTTCGTCCCCCTGCCCATCCATGGGTCACAGCTTGGAAGGTGGAAAATCCGATTCGGAGTGGATCGTAGCGGCAGGTCCCCGGGGAGACCGTCCAGTACGTCACAAATTGCCGAATCGCGTCACATTGTGACCGATGCGCATCGGCTTGGGAAGGGGGTCAGGTCGAAGGGGGCAGCAGGGCGGCCCCGGGCGCAGTGCCGATCGCCTGTCCCATGCGCACCGCCTGCTCGGGGGCGAGCGCCGCGGAGAAGCCGCCCGCATCGGCCGGCAGCAGCACGATCACGGTCGAACCCATGTTGAAGCGGCCCATTTCCGCGCCGCGCGCGAGCCGCACGCCGCGCCCGCGCCAGTCGCGGCGGATCGGTCGCGACGCGTACGGTGGCACCTCGACGCCGCGCCAGACCGTTTCGATGCCGGACACCAGCATCGCGCCGACCAGCACGACTGCGAACGGCCCCTCGGCACCGCGGAAACGGCAGACGAGGCGTTCGTTGCGCGCGAACAGGTTCGGCACGCCGGCGACCGCGAACGGTGCGACGCTGAACAGGCGGCCGGGAATGTGCACGGTCTCGAGCAGTTCGCCCGCGAGCGGCATGTGCACGCGGTGGTAGTCGCGCGGCGAGAGGTAGACGGTCGCGAACGAGCCGCGTGCGTAGTCGCCTGCCGCGTCGGCGTCACCGAGCAGTTCCGCGGCGCCGAACCGGCGGCCCTTGGCCTGGAACAGCTGGCCGTCCTCGATGCGTCCGGCCTGGCTGATGCGACCGTCGGCGGGACAGAGCACGGTGTCGGCGCCTTCCGCCAGCGGCCGGGCGCCGGGCTTCAGCGCGCGCGTGAAGAAGGCGTTGAAGTGCGCATAGTCGGCCGCTTCGGCGCTCACGGCCTCGGCGAGGTCGACGTCGTACGCCTTCACGATGCGGCGGATCAGGAAATCCTTCCACGGCGCGAAGGTCCAGCGCGTGCCCCACAGCACCAGGCGCGACAGCAGGCGGTGCGGCAGTACGTGCTGCAGCAGGATCGAGGGCCTCATCGGCGGCTCCCGGCCAGTGCGGCGAGATCCGCCGCGATCTGCGCCGGATCGAACGGCGGCCGGAACAGGCCGATCTGGTGCCCGTCGGGATCGATGACCACGACCGATGCGCTGTGGTCGACCGCGTACGCGCCATCGGTGGGTTCCTCACGCGCATAGACCAGGCCGAGCGCGCGCGTCAGCCGGGTCAGCTGCTCGTCGCTGCCGGTCGCCGCGACGAACCCGGGGTCGAAGAAACCGACGTAGCGGCCGAGCTGCTCCGGCGTGTCGCGCGCCGGGTCGACGGAGACGAAATCGAATCCCACGCGCGCGCGGGTCGCCTCGTCGAGGTGCTTCCAGACCTGCTTGAACGTCGCGAGCGTGGTCGGGCAGACGTCGGGACAGTTCGTGTAGCCGAAGAAGACGACGCTCCACCGGCCCTTCCAGTCGGCGAGCGTCAGCGGCCGGCCGTCGCTGCGTACCAGTTCGAACGGCGGCAGCGCGCGCGGTGCCGGATAGCGCACGAGTGCCGCGTACGACTCCGGCGCGCCGGAAGGCATGAAGCGTGCGCCGAACCAGAGGCCGGCGGCGGCCGCGAGCGCGGCCATGAGGATCAGGCCGTTCGCGGACAGGCGGCCGGCGATGCGTGGGCGGGTCATCGCGCCAGTATACGGGCTCGTGTGCGTGCCGGCCCGGCGCATCCCGTCGCAGCGACGCGCGCGGTCGTATACTCGCCGACCCGGAGCAGGAACGGAATGCGGCATGACGCAGGAACTGGCGACGATCGTCGATTTCATCCGATACGGTGCGAGTCGTTTCGGCGCGGCCGGCCTGACCTTCGGCCACAGCTACGACAACGCGCTCGACGAGGCCACGCACCTCGTGCTGCACGCGCTGCACCTGCCGCACGACCTGTCGCCGGCCTACGGCCAGGCGCGATTGACCGCGGCCGAGAAGCGCAGCGTGCTCGAGCTGATCCATCGTCGCGTGGACGAACACAAGCCGGTCGCCTACCTGACCGGCGAGGCCTGGTTCGCCGGGCTCAAGTTCAAGTCGGACCCGCGCGCGCTGGTGCCGCGCTCGCCGATCGCCGAGCTGATCCAGTCCGGCTTCGCGCCGTGGCTCGACGAGCGCCACGTCGAGCGCGCGCTCGACCTCTGCACCGGTTCGGGCTGCATCGGCATCGCGATGGCCGCGCACAATCCGGACTGGCGCGTCGACCTCGCCGACATCAGCGCCGATGCGCTGGCGCTCGCGCGCGAGAACGTCGAGTTCCAGGATGTCGGCGAGCGCGTGCGCGTGATCCAGTCCGACCTCTTCGCGGGCCTTGCCGGCGAACGCTACGACCTCATCGTGAGCAACCCGCCGTACGTGACCGAGAGCGAGTTCGCCGCGCTGCCGGCCGAGTACGCGCACGAACCGAAGCTCGGCCTGACCGCGGGCGAGGACGGGCTCGATTTCGCCCTGCGCATCCTCGCCGCTGCGGCGGACCACCTGACCGAGGACGGCGTGCTGATCGTCGAGGTCGGCGAGAGCGAGCGCGCGCTCGTCGCGGCGCTGCCCGAGGTGCCGTTCAACTGGATCGAGTTCGCCGTCGGCCAGATGGGCGTGTTCCTGCTCGACCGGCGCGAGCTGGCCGAGCACGCCGCGGCGATCCATCGCGCGGCCAGCGCACGCCGCTAGCGGCGCGCGACGTCGCCGCGGTCGCGCGGCCTACCCTGGAACCCGCAGCGCTGCCCATGTCCAGCAACTCCTTCGGCAAGCTCCTGACCGTCACGACCTTCGGCGAAAGCCACGGCCCGGCGATCGGCTGCGTCGTCGACGGCTGCCCGCCCGGGCTCGCGCTCGCGCCGGACGACTTCCGCCGCGACCTCGGCCGGCGCGCGACCGGTCGCAGCCGCTGGACCTCGCAGCGCCGCGAGGCGGACGAGGTCGAGATCCTGTCCGGCGTGTACGAGGGGCGCACCACCGGCACGCCGATCGCGCTGCTGGTGCGCAACACCGACCAGCGCTCGAAGGACTACGCCGACCTCGCCGACACGTTCCGCCCCGGCCATGCCGATTACACCTACTGGCACAAGTACGGCCTGCGCGATCCGCGCGGCGGCGGTCGTTCGTCCGCGCGCGAAACGACGATGCGCGTCGCGGCGGGCGTCATCGCCAGGAAATGGCTCGTCGAGCGCCACGGCGTGCGCGTGCGCGGCCACCTCGCGCAGATCGGCGGGCTCGTGCCGCGCGCGTTCGACTGGGACGCGGTCGAGGCGAATCCGTTCTTCTGGCCCGATGCATCGATGGTCGGCGAGCTCGAGGACTACGTGACCGCGTTGCGCAAGGCTGGCGACTCGGTCGGCGCGCGCGTGACCGTGGTCGCCGATGCCGTGCCACCGGGCTGGGGCGAGCCGGTGTACGGCAAGCTCGACGGCGACCTCGCTGCCGCGCTGATGTCGATCAACGCGGTCAAGGGCGTCGAGATCGGCGCCGGCTTCGCCAGCGTCGCGCAGCGCGGCAGTGAGCATCGCGACGAACTCACGCCGCAGGGTTTCGTCGGCAACCACGCCGGCGGCATCCTCGGCGGCATCTCCAGCGGCCAGCCCGTGGTCGCCTCGATCGCGCTGAAACCGACCTCGAGCATCCTCGTGCCGGGACGCAGCGTGAACCTCGCCGGCGAGCCGGTCGAGGTGGTCACGAAGGGTCGCCACGACCCCTGCGTCGGCATCCGTGCGACGCCGATCGCCGAGGCGATGGTCGCGCTCGTGCTGATGGACCACGCGCTGCGCCACCGCGCGCAGTGTGGCGACGTCGGCCCGGTCGCGCCACGCGTGCCCGGCACGGTCGCATGAGGCCGCGCGTGCGTCCCGGCACGGCTCGGCCGCGCCTCCCGCCATCCCCTGCAGTCCGAACCGAACCATGAAGAAGAGCCAGTACAACATCGCGATCGCCGGCGCGACCGGCGCGGTCGGCGAAACCCTGCTGTCGATCCTGCACGAGCGCAGCGCGTTCCCGCTCGGCGAGGTCGTGCCGCTCGCGAGCGCGCGTTCGGCCGGCGCCCGCGTCCGCTTCGGTTCGCGCGAGCTGGTGGTGCGCGACCTTGCGGGCTACGACTTCGCCGGCATCGACGTCGCCTTCTTCTCGGCCGGCGGCGGCGTGTCGCGCGAGCACGCGCCGCGCGCGGCGGCCGCGGGCGCGGTCGTCATCGACAACACGTCGGAGTTCCGCTACCAGGACGACGTGCCGCTGGTCGTCAGCGAGGTCAATCCGCACGCGATCGCGCAATACATTCGGCGCAACATCATCGCGAACCCGAATTGCTCGACCATGCAGATGCTGGTCGCGCTGGCGCCGATCCACCGCGCGGTCGGCATCGAACGCATCAACGTCGCGACCTACCAGTCGGTGTCGGGCGCAGGCCGGTCCGGCATGGAGGAACTCGGCCGCCAGACCGCCGCGCTGCTCAACTTCCAGTCGGCCGAGCCGAAGAAGTTCGCCGCGCAGATCGCCTTCAACCTGATCCCGCAGATCGACGACTTCCAGGACAACGGCTACACGCGCGAAGAGATGAAGATGGTGTGGGAGACGCGCAAGATCCTCGAGGACGAGTCGATCCAGGTGAACCCGACCGCGGTGCGCGTGCCGGTGTTCTACGGCCATTCCGAGGCGGTGCACGTCGAGACGCGCAGCCGCATCGGCGCCGACGAGGCGCGCGCGCTGCTGGCGCGCGCGCCGGGCGTCGTGGTCGTCGACGAGCGTCGGCCGGGCGGCTGGCCGACGCCGGTGCAGCACGCGGCCGGCAAGGACGAGGTGTTCGTCGGCCGCATCCGCGAGGACATCTCCCACCCGCGCGGACTCGACCTCTGGATCGTGTCCGACAACATCCGCAAGGGGGCCGCACTGAACGCCGTGCAGGTCGCGGAGCTGCTCGTGAAAACCTATCTGTGACGACCCACGCTATTGTGAAACCGTATCTGTGATCTATAGTTACGGTTGTGTTATAAGCCCGTTTCGAGATGTACTCGAACATGCGGGACTTCCTTGCCTCGGGGGGCATGCCTAGATGAAACGACCGCTGCAACTGCCGCTCGCGATCGCGCTCGCGCTGGGCGGGACGCACGCCATGGCGCTGGGCCTCGGCCCCGTTCACGTAAAATCCAAGCTGAATCAGCCGCTTGAAGCGGAGATTCCGGTCATCCAGGGCACCGCCGGGGAGGCCGAGGGCCTGCTCGTGAGCCTGGCCGCGGCGGAGGATTTCGAGCGGGTCGGGATCACGCGTGCGCACCTGACCGTGCCGCTCGAGTTCACGGTCACCAAGGGTGCCAACGGCCAGCCGGTCATCCGCGTCACCAGCCGGGAGCCGGTGCGCGAGAGCTACCTGGACTTCCTCGTCGAGGCGAACTGGCCCAAGGGCCGCCTGCTGCGCGAATACACCGTGCTGCTCGACCCGCCGGTGACCGCACCGGTGCGCAGCACGCCGTCCGCCGTCGCCGTCGCGCCCGCCGCGAAGCCGGTCGAGCGCCCCGCGCCCGTGCGCGAGAAACCGAAGGCGGTGGCCGAGAAGGCGACGCCGGCGCCGGCCGTGCGCGAGACCAAGCCCGCGGCGCCCACCCCGAGCGCGCCGCGCCGCATCGTCGAAGGCGAGTACGGCCCGACCCAGGCCGGCGAGACGCTGTCGGGCATCGCGCGCGCGACGCGGCCCGGTTCGGGCGTGAGCCTCGACCAGATGATGCTCGCGCTGCTGAAGAACAATCCGAACGCGTTCTACAAGGACAACATCAACGCGCTCAAGCGCGGCGCGATCCTGCGCGTGCCGAGCGCCGACGAGGCGCGTGCGATCGGCTCGGTCGCGGAAGCCGCGGCCCAGGTGCGTTCGCAGATCGAGGACTGGCAGGGTGGCCGCGCGGCTCCGACGCGTGTCGCCGCCGCGACCGAAGCGCCCGCGCGCGCGCCGGCGAAGGATGCGGCGAAGGCGCCTGCGAAGGCGTCGACCGCTTCGTCGCGCCGGTCCGACGAGCGCCTCGAGCTGGTGCCGCCGAAGGCCGGCAAGGACAGCATCGCGATGGCCGACCAGCCCGGCGCGGGCGCCGGCAGCACCGGCAACGGCAGCACCGAAATCAAGCGCGAACTCGCGCGGGCGCGGGAAGCGCTGGCCGCGCGAGACCAGGAAACGGGCGAGCTGAAGTCGCGGGTGAAGGAACTCGAGGACCTCAAGAGCAAGAACGATCGCCTGATCACGCTCAAGGATTCGGAAATCGCCGACCTGCAGCAGAAACTGAAGGAACTGCAGGAGAAGGCCGCGGCCGCGAGGGCCGCGCCCGCCACGGCGACGCCGGCGCCGACCGCGGCGACGGTGACGTCGCCGACGACCAGCACCACCGCGGCCCCGGCGAGCGCCGGCAAGGCCGCCGACGCGTCGTCGCCCGCGAGCACGGCGACGCCGCCGGCCGCGGCGCCGATCGACAAGAAGGACATCTGGGGCGACGCCGGCACGGCGTCCGCGGCCGCTGGCGAGGCCAAGCCGGCCGCCGCCGACAAGCCGGCGACGCCGGACGCGCCCCCCGACGCGACGGTGACGACGCCGGAAAGCCCGGCGGCGTCGGCCACGACCACCACCCCCGCCACCACCACGCCGGATGCGACCGCGAGCGGATCGGCCGATGCGACGCCCGCATCGCCGGGTGGCGCCACGGTGACGCCGCTCGCGCCGACGCCGCCGACGACCACGTCGCCGACGACCACGCCGCCGGCCGCCAAGGCCGCGACGAAACCGGTGGCGAAGCCGAAGAAGGCGAGCCCGCCGCCGGCCCCCGCGCCGCGGCCCTGGTACCAGGCGCCGTGGGTCATGCCGACCGCGCTCGGCGCCGGCGTGCTGCTCGTGCTCGCCGGCCTGCTCGGCATGCGCAAGCGTGGCAAGCCGGCCGCGGCGACGGCCACGCGCGGCTCGATCGCCGACGCGTTCGGCGACGCGCCGTACTCGGAGACGCAGGGCACGGCGAGCGCGATGGACGCCGAGGCCGCGGCACTGCGCGAACAGATCGCGAACGAGCCGGGCAACACCGGCCTCTACCTCGAGCTGCTGAGCCTGTACTACGCCGAGCGCGACGTCGCCCAGTTCGAGCAGACCGCCGCCGAGATGCATGCGTACGTGACCGACCCGCAGCAGCCGGAATGGCAGGAGGCGGTCGCGATGGGCCAGGAGCTGGCGCCGCACAACCCGCTGTTCGCCGAAGCCAGCGCGGACCCCTACGCGTACGAAGCGCCGCAGGACCCGGGCTACGCCGAGACCGCGCGACACCCGGTGCTGGAAGACGACTTCGCGGCGCCGCAGGCGCAGGACGACGCCGACTACGGCTTCGGCTTCGACGCACCGGCCACGCCGGCAACGGCGCCCAGCGTGCCGCCGCCGGCGGAAGACACGTTCTCGTTCGACGACCTGCCGCCGCTCGAACCGACCCGGGCCCACCAGGCGCCGATGGAGCAGGAGCCCGCGATGAAGGCAGAGCCGACCCCGAAGGTGGATACGCCTCCGAAGATGGAGCCGACCCTCGACGACGATTTCTTCGCCGGCGAGGATGCGGTCGGCACCAAGCTCGACCTCGCCAAGGCCTACCTCGACATGGGCGACCCCGACGGCGCGCGTTCGATGCTGGAAGAGGTCGTCGCCGAAGGCAACGACGCCCAGAAGGCCGAGGCGCAGCGCCTGATCGCGGAGCTGCGCTGACGCTGCGGCGGTCCGCCGGCGCGCGCCGCGGACCACTGCCGCCCTCGGACGAATGACGGAGAGCCGGGCCCGCCCGGCTCTCCTTTTCTTTCCGGCGCCTGCGCCCGGCGCGGGATTTCCGCACCGGCGCCCGGCGTCAATACGTTCCACGGATGTCCTCCCGAGCATGCGCATCGCCCTCGGCATCGAGTACGACGGCACCGACTTCTCGGGCTGGCAGCGCCTGTCGCACGGCCGCAGCGTGCAGGCGGAAGTCGAGCGGGCGCTGTCCTTCGTCGCCGCGCACGCGGTCGAGGTTGCCTGCGCCGGGCGTACCGACGCAGGCGTGCACGCGCGTTGCCAGGTCGTGCATTTCGACAGCGACGCGGTGCGCACCGAGCGTGCCTGGGTGCTCGGCGCGAACTCGCGCCTGCCGCGCGACGTCGCGGTGCTGTGGGCGCGGCCGGTCGCCGACGCGTTCCACGCGCGCTTCTCGGCGCGCGCGCGGCGCTACCGCTACACCATCCTCAACCGTCCGGTGCGTGCGGCGCTGGCGGCGCGCTTCGTGACCTGGGAGCGCGTGCCGCTCGACGCGGCCGCGATGCAGCGCGCGGCGCAGGCGCTGGTCGGGGAGCACGATTTCAGCGCGTTCCGCACCGTCGCCTGCCAGGCGAACTCGCCCAACCGCCACGTGCGCGAGATCTCGATCTCGCGTGAAGGCGACGAGGTACGGGTCGAGATCGAGGCGAACGCGTTCCTGCACCACATGGTGCGCAACATCGTCGGTTCGCTGCTGCCGGTCGGCCGAGGCGAGCGCGGCGAGGACTGGCCGGGCGAGCTGCTGCGCGGGCGCGACCGCAGCGTCGCGGGGCCCACCGCGCCGGCAAGCGGCCTCACCTTCCTCGCGCCGCGCTATCCACCGCAATGGAACCTTCCCCCCGAGGTCAGCCAGTGACACGCATCAAGTTCTGCGGCATCACGCGCCCCCAGGACGCGCGCCTCGCGATCGACCTCGGCGTCGACGCGATCGGCCTCGTCTTCACGCGTCGCAGCCAGCGCTTCCTCGGCATTTCGCAGGCACGCGAGATCCGCCGCATGCTGCCGCCGTTCACCACCGCGGTCGCGCTGTTCATGGACGACGCGCCGGGCTGGATCGAGGACGTCATCGCCGGCGTGCAACCGGACCTGCTGCAGTTCCACGGCGCGGAGACGGCGTCGTTCGCGGCGAGCTTCTCGCGCCCGTACGTGAAGGCGGTGCCGATGGCCTCGGTCGACGACGCCGTCGCCTACGTCGCGCTGCATCCGGCGGCGAGCGGCTTCCTGCTCGACGGCCACGCGCTCGGCGCGCTCGGCGGCGCGGGCGAGCCGTTCGACTGGAAGCGCGCGCCGCGACTCGGCAAGCCGACCCTGCTCGCCGGTGGCCTCGACGCCGACAATGTGGCGCAGGCGATCGCGCTCGTGCGACCCTACGCGGTCGACGTGTCGAGCGGAATCGAGACGTCGCCCGGCGTGAAGGACGCCGCGCGCATGCGCCGCTTCGTGCAGGCGGTGCGCGCCGCCGATGCCGCCGCGGCAAGGCAGGGAACCTGATGGACCGGATCGACGACTACCTCGCGTACCCCGATGCACGCGGGCACTTCGGCGCCTATGGCGGCTCCTACGTGGCGGAGACGCTGGTCGCGCCGCTGGCGGAGCTGGATGCGGCCTACCGTCGCCTGCGCGCCGACCCCGCCTTCGTGGCCGAGTTCGAGCGCGACTTGCGCCATTACGTCGGACGGCCGTCGCCGCTGTACCACGCCGAGCGCCTGTCGCGGCAGGTCGGCGGCGCGCAGATCCTGCTCAAGCGCGAGGACCTCAACCACACCGGCGCGCACAAGATCAACAACACGATCGGCCAGGCGCTGGTCGCGCGCCACATGGGCAAGCGCCGCGTCATCGCCGAAACCGGCGCCGGCCAGCACGGCGTCGCGAGCGCGACCGTGTGCGCGCGCTTCGGCCTCGACTGCGTCGTCTACATGGGCGCGACCGACATCGAGCGGCAGAAGATCAACGTCTACCGCATGAAGCTGCTCGGCGCCGAGGTGGTACCGGTCACGTCGGGTTCGAAGACGCTGAAGGACGCGCTCAACGAGGCGATGCGCGACTGGGTCACGAACGTCGCCGACACGTTCTACATCATCGGCACGGTGGCCGGGCCGCACCCGTACCCGCAGATGGTGCGCGACTTCAACGCGGTCGTCGGGCGCGAGGCGCGCGCGCAGGTGCTGGAGCAGTTCGGACGGCTGCCCGACGTCATCACCGCCTGCGTCGGCGGTGGCTCGAACGCGATCGGCCTGTTCCATGCCTTCCTCAACGACCGCGACGTGCGCATCGTCGGCGCGGAGGCGGCCGGCGACGGCATCGCCAGCGGGCGCCATGCCGCTTCGCTCGCGGCGGGTCGGCCCGGAGTGCTGCACGGCAACCGCACCTACGTCCTGTGCGACGACGACGGCCAGATCACCGAGACGCATTCGATCTCGGCCGGCCTCGATTACCCCGGCGTGGGCCCGGAACACGCGTTCCTCAAGGACAGCGGTCGTGCCCAGTACGTCGGCATCGGCGACGGGGAGGCGCTCGCCGCATTCCACCAGCTGGCGCGCAGCGAGGGCATCCTCGCCGCGCTGGAATCGAGCCATGCGGTCGCGCAGGCGATCAAGCTCGCGCGCGAGCTGCCGGAGGATGCACTGGTGCTGTGCAACCTGTCCGGTCGCGGCGACAAGGACGTGCACACGATCGCCGCGCGCGAAGGCTTGTCGCTGTGAGCGCGGGCATGCCGGGCGGGCGTGCCGGCGGCGCGCGCGAGGATCGCATCGAGCGTCGATTCGCGTCGCTGCGTGCCGCCGGTCGCACCGGACTGATCCCGTTCTTCACCGCCGGTGATCCGTCGCCCGACGCGGTCGTCCCGGTCATGCATGCGCTGGTCGAGGCCGGCGCCGACCTGATCGAGCTCGGCGTGCCGTTCTCCGACCCGATGGCGGACGGTCCGACGATCCAGCATGCGAGCGAACGCGCGCTGGCGAAGGGGGTCGGGCTGCGCGACGTGTTCGGCTGGGTGCGTGCGTTCCGTGCGCGCGACGTGCAGACCCCGATCGTGCTGATGGGCTACATGAACCCGGTCGAGATCCACGGCGCGGCGCGCTTCGGGCGCGATGCCGTCGAGGCCGGCGTCGACGGCATCCTGCTGGTCGACTGCCCGATCGAGGAACGCGAGGCGGCGGCGCCACTGCGCGAAGCCGGCCTCGCGCAGATCCTGCTCGCGGCGCCGACCACGACGCCCGAGCGGCTCGCCGGGGTCTGCGCGGCCGCGCGTGGCTTCCTGTACTACGTGTCGTTCGCCGGCATCACCGGCGCGGACCGGCTCAGCATGCACGACGTGCGCGAGCGTGTCGCGGCGATCCGACGCGAGGCGACCACGCCGGTCGCGGTCGGCTTCGGCGTGCGCGACGCCGCCACCGCCGCGGCCATCGGCGATTTCGCGGATGCGGTCGTGATCGGCAGCGCGCTGGTCGAACGCCTGGCCGGTGCCGCCGGCGCGGACGACGCCGCGGCGCGCGCGCGCGCCTTCCTCGGCCCGATCCGCGCGGCCCTCGACCGGCGCGGGTAGAATGACCGGCTCGACCCGCCCGACCGGTGGCACCGCGACCGCACGGGCGGCGCCGCGACCGGGCGACACGCGGCGGATGCCCGGCGCCCATGAAGGTGCGGGCACGAATCAGCAGGCGGCACCCACGGCGGGTTCCGCGGAGGACGTTGCATGAACTGGTTGCAGAAGCTGGTCGGTCCGCGCTCGCGCACCCCGACCGCGAGCAAGGGCAAGGTGCCCGAAGGCCTGTGGGAGAAGTGCGAAGGCTGCGGCGCGGTGCTGTACAAGCCCGAGCTCGAGGCCTCGCTGATGGTGTGCCCGAAGTGCGCGCACCATCACCCGATCCGCGCGCGCGTGCGCCTCGCCGCGTTCCTCGACGAAGGCAGCGGCGAGGAACTGTTCGCCGCGCTCGAGCCGACCGACCCGCTGAAGTTCCGCGATTCGAAGAAGTACAGGGATCGCATCGTCGCCGCGCAGAAGGCGACCGGCGAGAAGGATGCGTTCGTCGCCATGAGCGGCACGCTGAAGGGAATGCCGGTGGTCGCGACTGCGTTCGAGTTCGCCTTCATCGGCGGTTCGATGGGTTCGGTCGGCGGCGAGAAGTTCGCGCGCGCGGCCGAGTTCGCGCTGGCCGAGCGAAGGGCGCTGGTCTGCTTCTCCGCGAGCGGCGGCATGCGCATGCAGGAAGGCCTTTTCTCGCTGATGCAGATGGCCAAGACCTCGGCGACGATCGCGCGCCTGCGCGAAGCCGGCGTGCCGTTCGTGTCGGTGCTGACGCATCCGACCACCGGCGGCGTTTCGGCCAGCCTCGGCATGCTCGGTGACGTCAACGTCGGCGAGCCGAAGGCGCTGATCGGCTTCGCCGGTCCGCGCGTGATCGAGCAGACCGTGCGCGAGACGCTGCCGGAAGGCTTCCAGCGCGCGGAGTTCCTGCTCGACCACGGCGCGATCGACCTCATCGTCGACCGCCGCGAGATGCGCGACAAGCTCGCCGCGGTGATCGCGCTGCTGACCCGGCAGCCGATGGCGGCCTGACGACCGTGGCGCCGCACGGCATGCGGCGCCGGCCGCACGCCGTGCATGCACAGGCTCAGGCCACGCGCCAGGGCCTGCGTTCGAATGCATTCCGCCAGCGATGATCCTTCGTGGACATTGCAGGACATTGCCTGCAGCGTCCGGTCTGCAGCGAGGGTCAGGATGCATGCGCCAGCATGCATATCGAGCAGCGTGCCGCGCATTGCGTCTCGCCAGTCGGTCGAAAGCGCTTCTTCAGCGCGGCGCGGCGATGTCGGGGCTGCAGACGAAGCGGATCGCGTCGAGGCGCGGCGCGGCGGTCGAGAGTGCGTGGCGGATCGCTTCGAGCTCGGCCGCGAGCGCGTCGATCTCGTCGCGGCGCACGGCGGGGTTGACCTCGGCCAGCGCGACCAGGCGCGCGTGCGCGGCTCCCAGCTCGCGTTGCGCCGCGTCGAGCGCCTTGCCGGTCTCGGTCGCGGCGAGCCGGCGCGCCTCGGTTTCGCATGCGGCCAGCATCGGTGGTACCAGCTTCGACAGCAGCGGCCGGTAGCGCCCCGCATCGAGCGGCTGCTCCTTCGCGCGCGCGATGCTCGCCGGGTCCGGCGCGTAGTCGTTGCGCAGCGCGAGGCGCGTGTCGACGACCGTGCGCAGTGGCGGCGAGGGCAGGAAGCGCGCGACGTCGAGCTTGCGCTCGGCGACGCACTCCAGCGCGAACACGCACTCGAGCAACGCGCTGCGCGGCGGCAGCGCGGCGTCGACGAGCATCGCGGCATTGCCCTGTTCGCTCTCGAGCAGCAGGTCGAGCGCGCCGGTGACGAGCGGGTGGTCCAGCCGCAGCAACGGCAGCTCCTCGCGCGCGAGCGCGGTCGCGCGGTCGAACGTCACCTGCTGCGGCCCGTCCTTGAGGCCGGGGAAGCCGTCGGTGCTGAGGTACTCGGGATCGAGCACGACGGTGCGGTGGCCGGTCTCTTCGGCATCGATGCCGAACTGCTCGAACAGCGCGAGGATGAACTCATCGGTCGCGGGGTCCTCGTCCTGCGCGCGCAGCGCCTCGGCGAGCGGCACGTCGCGCGCCTGGCGTTCGGTCGAGAGCTCGAGCAGGCGGTCGCGCCCGGCCTGGACGCGTTCGGACAGTTCGCGATGGGCCGCGGCGGTCTCGCCGACGAGGGCGTCGATCTCGACATCGGGATCCTCGCCCGAGAGCGCGTGGCGCTCGGCCTCGGCGAGCAGGCGCGTGCGGTAGCGGCGCAGGATCTCGCGACCGTCCGACGGACTGCTGCGCAGCGCGTCGAGCCCTTCGTCGTACCAGCGCAGCAGCGCGTGCTGCGCCGTGCCGCGGAACGCCGCGGCGTGGATCTCGATGTCGTGGCGCTGGCCGATGCGGTCGAGGCGGCCGATGCGCTGCTCGAGCAGGTCCGGGTCGACCGGCAGGTCCCACAGCACGAGGTGATGGGCGAACTGGAAGTTGCGGCCTTCCGAGCCGATCTCGGAGCAGAGCAGCACGCGCGCGCCGTCGGCCTCGGCGAACCAGGCCGCGTTGCGATCGCGCTGCAGGATCGTCATGCCTTCGTGGAAGCGCGCGATACGCGCGCTGCTGCGCGTGCGCAGCGCTTCCTCCAGCGCGAGCACCTTCGCCTGCGTGCGGCAGATCAGCAGCAGCTTCGCCGGCGCGAGCCGCTCGATCAGCGCGACGAGCCACGGCAGGCGTGGATCGTTGGAGTAATCCAGTTCGCCAGCGGGCGGATGCGCCTGCGCGTCGGCGTGGAACTCGGCCAGGAGCCGCTGGCGCCCGGCCTCGTCGAGCAGCGCGCCGTCGAGCCGTTCGAGCCGCGGCACGCGGCGCGGGAAACCGCCGATCTGCGCGCGCCGGTTGCGGAACATCACGCGCCCGGTACCGTGGCGATCGATCAGGGCATCGAGCAGCGCCGCTGCATTCGCCGCGCGGTCGCGCTCGTACGCGGCGAGCAGGGCGGCGAGCGCGGCATCCCCGGCGAAGCGGCGTTCGAGCGTCGCACGCTGTCCGGCATCGAGCGCTTCGGCAGCGGTCAGTGCCGCCGCGATCGACGACAGCTCGGCATAGCCGTCCGCTTCGGCGGCGAACGCGTCGAGGTCGGTGTAGCGCGCCGGATCGAGCAGGCGCAGGCGCGCGAAGTGGCCGGTGCGACCGAGCTGTTGCGGCGTCGCGGTGAGCAGGATGAGGCCGGGCGAGCGGGCTGCGAGCCGTTCGACCAGCCGGTAGCCTTCGCTGGCCGACTCGGGCGTCCATTCCAGGTGATGCGCCTCGTCGACGACGACGAGGTCCCAGGTCGCAGCCAGCACCTGCGTCGCGCGCCTGGGAGTATCGGCGAGCCAGTCGATGTCGGCGATCACGCACTGCTCGTCCTCGAACGGATTGCGCTCGGCATCGGCGACTTCGATCGCCTCGCAACGCTCCTCGTCGAACAGCGCGAACGGCAGGTTGAAGCGGCGCAGGAGCTCGACGAACCACTGCGCGGTCAGGCTCGGCGGGGTCAGCACGAGCACGCGCGCGACACGGCCGCTGGCGAGCAGGCGCGCGACGATCATCGCCGCCTCGATGGTCTTGCCGAGGCCGACCTCGTCGGCGAGCAGGGCACGCGGAGGCCGGCGCTGGGAGACGATCGCGGCGACGCGCAACTGGTGCGGCACGAGGTCGATGCGCGCGCCGGCGAGGCCCCATGCGGGCGACTGCATCGCGGCGGCGCGGCGACGCAGCGCCGCGAGGCGGAAGTCGAACCGGTCCGGCGCATCGATGCGCGTGGACAGCAGGCGTTCGTCCGCGCGCGAGATCGGCTGGGTATCGTCGAGCTCCGCCTCGACCAGCGAGCGCTCGCCGGCGTGGTAGGTCAGCAGGCCGTTCGCTTCGGTCACGCGCTCGACCACGAAGGCCTGGCGGTTGCCGGCGATCTTCTGGCCGACGCGGAACTCGGCGCGCGCGAGCGGCGCGGCGTGCTTGGCATAGTGGCGCAGCACGCCCGCGGTCGCGAACAGCACCTGCACGGTGCGACCGTCGAGGCGCACCACCGTGCCGAGGCCGAGCTCGGGTTCGGCGTTGGAGATCCAGCGCTGGCCGGGGACGAAGGACATGGCGGGGCCGGAAAAAAGGGGCCGGGATTATCCCCCTTCCGGCCGCGCCGCGGAACCCGCGCCGGCGCGGCGTGGCGGCGCAGGCCTCAGCGTGCCGGCGGCGCCTCGAAGCCGTCGACGAAGATGACGTCGTCGATCGCCTGGGTCGCGTAGGCGACGAACACGCCCGTGCCCCATTCCTCGCCGGGATTGCCGGCCGGATGCACGCCCGCGACGAAGGCGACGTCGCCGTTCGCATTCAGCGCCGGCTTGCCGGAGAACACCGGCGAGCTGTCGTGCTGGCCGATCTGCGCGCCGCCGAGGTCGGTCGCGACCAGGTCGCCCTTGCCGACGACGCGCAGCAGCTCCTCGCCGTTGCCGACGTAGATCGCTTCGCCGTCGGCGTCGCGTGCGCGGAACGCCACCAGCCCGGACGCATTGACCGCCGGCGCGAACTGCGCCAGTTCCGTGATCGGCCCGGGCGCGCCGACGCGCGCGATCTCGGTCGCGGCGTAGCCGCCCGCGCCGTCCGGGTCGAAGCGGTAGACGGCGCGCAGGTTGCCCTCGGCGAGGCGGACGATCACGGCGACCGCGCCGCCGGCGCCGACGTCGAGGCCGTTGTCGAACGCCGCGAAGGGCGAGCCCGTCGACGTGGCGGCGTCGGCGACGACCCGCGTACTGCTGCCGTCGGCGTCGAATACGCGGATCTCGTTGTGGTCGTAGTCGACGGTGCTGACCTTGACGACGATGCGGCCGTCGGCAGCGGTCGCCGGCGAGTAGATGTAGGCGTAGTCGCTGCCCTCGTCGACGCTGGTGTCCCACGCGTACAGGGTGGCCGGTCCGGCGCCGACCGCCGCGATGCCGTAGCCGAGGCCGAAGCGGCCCTTGAAACCGATCCGGCCGGCGTCGGTGATGCCGGGATTGCCGATCGAACTGGGCGTGAGCGGCAGCAGGTTGACCGGCGCCGATGCACCGGCCGCGGGGTCGTACTTCCACAGCTGGTAGGTGCCGCCGTCGAGGCTGGTGTAGTAGGCGACCTCGCCACTCGCATTGATGCTCGGCGTGTCGGCGATGATCATCGTCGCTTCCGGGTCGTCGCCCGGGTCGTGGATCTTCACGAAGCCACCTTCGGCGTGGCCGCCGAACCAGAGTCCGGCACCGTTGTGCGAGAGGTTGCCGTCGATCGGCACGAGCCCGGCCGTGAACGCGACGCGCCGGGCATCGTCGATCGCCGGCGAGATGCTGTTGAACGAGGTGCCGGGCGGCACGTTCCAGCCGTCGTCGTTGACGATCAGGTTGCTGCGCGCCTGCAGTTCGACCGTGTCGTAGGTCGGAAGGGCGGCATGCCCGGCCTGCGCGAGCGCGAGCAGCGGGAGCAGGGCCTGCACGCGCGTGGAGGTTCGGATCGTGGTCATCGTTCCGGCTCGTCCCGTTCGGCGGAACTCCCATCGTGCCTGCGCGCGCGTCAGGATTGCGTTAACGCGCGGCGCGCGGCGCGGTCGCCGGAAAGGAAAACGGCGCCTCGCGGCGCCGTCTTCCGTCCGCTTCGAGGCGTGCCGCCTTACCAGATCTTCACCTGCTTGTCGCCGCCGCGCACCATCGCGTCGCCGGCCTTGCACGAGAACGCCTCCGCGAACGCGGGCATGTTCGACGGCGCGCCGATCGCGCGGTACATCGCCGGCGAGTGCGGGTCCGCGGCGAGCAGCACTTCCTGGCGCTGCGGCAGCGTGCTGCCGCGCCAGATGCGCGCGAAGTTGAGGAAGAAGCGCTGCTGCGGCGTGTAGCCGTCGATCTTTTCGTTCGCGGCCGGGTCCTTCTTCAGCGCCATCTGCAGCGCGTCGTAGGCCACGTTGATGCCGCCGAGGTCGGCGATGTTCTCGCCCAGCGTGAGCTGGCCGTTGACGCGCTTGCCCGGCAGCGGCTCGTACTCGTTGAACTGCGCCACCAGCCTGGCGGTGCGGCCGTCGAACTTCTCGCGGTCTTCCTTCGTCCACCAGTTCGCGTTGTTGCCCTGCGCGTCGAACTGGCTGCCCTCGTCGTCGAAGCCGTGCGTGGCCTCGTGGCCGATCACGGCGCCGATGCCGCCGTAGTTGAGCGCGTCGTCGGCCTTCGCGTCGAAGAACGGCGGCTGCAGGATCGCGGCCGGGAAGTTGATCGTGTTGTCGGTGGGGTTGTAGTACGCGTTGACCGTCTGCGGCGTCATGCCCCACTCGAGGCGGTCGGTCGGCTTGCCGACCTTGGACATCTCGTAGGCATAGTTGTACGCGGCGGCGGCGAGGACGTTCGCGTAGTAGTCGTCCGCCTTCACGGTGAGGCCGGACCAGTCACGCCACTGGTCCGGGTAGCCGATCTTCGGCAGGAAGGTCGACCACTTCTCGAGCGCCTTCTGCTTGGTCGCGTCGCTCATCCAGTCGAGGTTCTCGATGCGCACCTTGAGCGCGGCGCTGACGTTCTGCACCAGCTCCATCGCGCGTTGCTTGGATTCGGGCGGGAACGTCTTGGCGACGTACAGCTCGCCCAGACCCATGCCCATCGCCTCGTTCAGCGCGGCCAGCACGCGCTTCCAGCGCGGCTCCTGCGCCTTCTGGCCGTTCAGGGTCTTGCTGTAGAACTCGAAGTGTTCGTCAGCGAACGCCTTCGACAGGTACGGCGAGGCCGAGTCGACCGCGTGGAAGCGCAGGTACGCCTGCCAGTCGGCCAGCGGCACCGAGCCGAGCATCTTGTCGATCTCGGCGAAGAAGGCCGGCTGCGACATCGAGAAGCCGCCCTGCACGTCGGCCTTCTGCGCGGCGAAGAACGTCGTCCACGAGAAGTGCGGCGTCGCCTTGTCGGCGTCGGCCAGCGACACGAAGTGGTACTGGTTCTCCGGCTTGCGCAGTTCGACCGGCGCGAACGAGGCGGCGGCGAGGCGCGTCTCGAACGCGAGCACGCGCGCGGCGGCGGCCTCGGCGTCGGCCCGCTTGTCGCCGGCGAGCTCGAGCACCTTCGCGACGTGTGCCTGGTAGGCCTTGCGCTGTTCGGCGTGGTCCGGCTTGGAGTAGTACTCCGAGGTCGGCAGGCCGATGCCGCCCTGGAACACGTAGGCGATCTGGGTCTTGGAGTTCTTGAAGTCCGGCGCCGCGAACACGCCGAACAGGCTGCCCTGGCCGCGCGCGAACGCGTCGGTCAGGTAGGCGGCGACGTCGGCCGGCGACTTCAGCGCATCGATCTTGGCCAGCTCCGGCTTGACCGGCGCGAGGCCCGCCTTCTCGATCGCGCCGTCGTCCATGCCGGAGTGGTAGAACCAGCCGACCTTCTGCGCAACCGAGCCGGCCTGCGCCTTGGCAGCGTCGCGCGAGGCAGCTTCGACGATCTCGCGCTGCGTCTGCAGGCTGTGCTCGCGCAGCTGGTCGAACGCGCCCCAGCGGGTGCGGTCGGCGGGGATCGGGTTGGCCGCGACCCACTTCGCGTTGACGAAGCCGTTGAAGTCGGCGCAGGGGTTGATCCTGGTGTCGAGGTCCTTGATGTCGAACGACGGGGCGCCGTTCGCCGCGACGGCCGAGGCCGAAAGCGCGACGCCGATGGCGAGCGCGAGTGATTGGTTCAGCAGGTTACGCATTGAGGGGTCTCCGTGTTGCCGTCGTGTGGTTCGTGGATCGCTGATGTGTGTCCGTCGCTTGCGTCTTGCGATGCCGCCGCGGGCGGCCGTTCGGCTGCCGGTCAGCCGCCCGCTGGTGCGGGCGCGTCACCAGATGTCCACGCGCTGCGCGCGCACCATCGGGTCACCCGGCTTGCACGAGAACGCGGTGGCGAAGGCGCGCAGGTTGCTGACCGGGCCGTCGACGCGGTACTTCGCCGGCGCGTGCTCGTTCGACTGCACCTGCAGGCGCAGCGTCTCCGGGCGCTGCTGGGTGCGCCATGCCTGCGCGAAGGCGAGGAAGAAGCGCTGTGCCGGCGCGAGGCCGTCGCGGCGCGCCGTCGACTTCGCGTCGTCGGTGAGCTGCCAGGCGTCCCAGGCGACCTGCAGGCCACCGAGGTCGGCGATGTTCTCGCCGAGCGTGAGCCTGCCCTGGATGTGCAGGTCGTCGATCGGCACGTAGGCGTCGAACTGCTCGACCAGGCGCGCCGTGCGCTGCTCGAAGCGCTCGCGGTCGCGCGGCGTCCACCAGTCGCGCAGGTTGCCGTCGGCGTCGAACTGGCTGCCCTCGTCGTCGAAGCCGTGCAGCATCTCGTGGCCGATCACCGAGCCGATGCCGCCGTAGTTGACCGCATCGTCCATGCCGGCGTCGAAGTACGGCGGCAGCAGCTGCGCGGCCGGGAACACGATCTCGTTCTGCTGCGGGTCGTAGTAGGCGTTGACCGTCTGCGGCAGCATGCCCCATTCGCTGCGGTCGACCGGCTTGCCGATCTTCGCGATGTCGCGGCGCGCCTCGAACTCCGCCGCCGCGCGCACATTGGCGAAATAGGCGTCGCGGCGGATCTCCAGCGCGGAATAGTCGCGCCACCGGTCGGGGTAGCCGATCTTCGGCGCGAGCGTGTCCAGCTTGGCGTAGGCCGCCTTCTTGGTGTCCTCGCCCATCCATTCGAGTGCGCCGATGCGCTCGCGCAGCGCGGTCTTCAGGTTGCCGACCAGCTCGAGGGCGCGCTGCTTCGCTTGCGGCGGGAACACGCGCGCGACGTAGGCCTCGCCGAGGGCGAAGCCGAGGGCCTCGTTGCTGGCGTCGATCGCGCGCTTCCAGCGCGGCTTGAGCTCGGGCGTGCCGCGCAGCGTGCGTTCGCGGAAGTCGAAGTTCGCCTCGACGAAGGCGCGCGACAGGTAGGGCGCGGCGTCGTCGACGAGGTGCCAGCGCAGGTACGCCTGCCAGTGCGCGACGGGCCGCTTCGCCAGCGCCTCGTCCATCGCGGCGAAGAAGGTCGGGTGCGGCAGCGAGAAGCGGCGGACATCCTCGCGCCCGATCGCGGCGTGGAACGCGGTCCAGGAGAAATGCGGCGTCTGCGCGTCGGCCTCGGCCAGCGTCGCCATGCGGTAGTAGGTCTGCGGATCGCGCATCTGCGTGCGGTCGAGCGACGCCTTCGCGAGCGTCGTTTCCAGCTCGATGACCCAGTCCGCCTGTTCGTCCGCGTTCTTCTCGCCGGCGAGGGCGAGCATGCGCGAGACGTGCGCGCGGTAGCGCGCGAGCAGCGCCCGCGACGTGGCGTCGCTGCGCGTGTAGTAGTCGCGATCGGGCAGGCCGAGGCCGCCCTGCAGCGCGTACCCGATCATGAGGTTGGCATCCTTCATGTCGGCGAGTGCGCCGAACTGGAACAGCACCGGGATGCCCTGCGCCTGCCAGCGACGCACCAGTGCGGCGACGCCGGCACCGTCCTCCAGCGCGGCGACTTCGTCCAGCCATGGCCGCAGCGGTTGCAGGCCCGCCTTCTCGATCGCGGCCTCGTCCATCGCCGAGGCGTAGAAGTCGCCGATCTTCTGCGTCGTGCCGCCGCGCGGGCCCGGGTTCTTCGCCGCGTCCTCGAGCACGCTGCGCAGCAGCACGAGGTTGCGCTCGCGCAGCTCGTCGTCGAGGCTCCAGCGGCTGTACTCGGCCGGGATCGGATTGGCCTTCAGCCAACCGCCGTTCGCGTGCTGGAAGAAGTCGCTGCAGGCCGGCGTCGCCGGGTCGAAATTGCGAGGGTCGATGCCGCGTTCGTTCGGCTGTGCGCCGACCGTGCCGGCGAGTCCGATGGCGACGGACGCCACCAGCGCGCGGGTCGTGCCTGCTGGCATGCGTCGCTCCGGTCGATAGCAAGAGGCAGGAGCATACGCGCTGGCTGCCGCGCCGCCCCCGTGTCGAAGGTCATTCCCGTGGCCCGCGGGGCCGGGTGGCGGCTGGCCCGCGGCACGATGCCACGCCCCGCAGGCCCCCTGTCCCTGCCATCCAACGGGAAAACGGGGCCCTGGGTGACAGGCGACCGCCCGCCGCGACCGCGCGCGCCTCACTCCGCCGGCGGCGGCACCTGGCTTCGCGCATGCAGCTCGAACGGCAGGCGCTCGGGGCCGGCCGCGCCGCAGGACAGGATGAAGGCCATCGCCTGGTCCACGGTCCAGTCGGTCGCGACCAGGCGCTCGACCGGGACGATCTCGAGGTAGCCGCCGGTCGGGTTCGGCGTGGTCGGCACGTAGACCGCGGCGACCTCGCCGCCGTGCTCGTCGCGGAACACGCGCGTGACGAAGCCGATCGACTTCAGTTGCGGCGACGGGAAGTCGATCAGCACGACGCGCTGGGTTCCGGACGGCTTGCTCTGCAGCATCGTCATCAGCTTCTTGGCGCCGCCGTAGATGCTGTGCGCGATCGGGATGCGCTCGATCAGCCGCTCGAACGCGCCGATGATGCGCTGGCCGAGCATGCGGCTGGCGCCGAAGCCGAGCGCATACAGCAGCACGAGGGTGACCGCGAACGCGAGCATCGACACCAGCCAGCTCTCGCGCAGCTCCGCCACCGACGGCGGCAGCGCGGCGAACAGCGCCGACACCCATGGGAGGTTCAGCGCCGACAGCAGCGAGAAGATCGACTTGAACACCGTCCACGTCAGCCAGATGGGGATGAACGTGAGCAGGCCGGTGAACAGGTAGCGCTGGACGTGGAGGGATCGCATCGACGAATGGACCGTACCGGTTCAGGGAAGTTCGCGCACCACGCGGATGCCGACGTTGGCGAATCCGACGCCGGCCGCGGCCTTGTCCATGCGGTCGATGTTCGATTCGGCGTCGTCGTCGAGCCAGGACAGGCCGCGGAAGCGGTGCACCGGGCAATCGTTGCCGCGGCGGCCGGGCCTGGCGCAGACGTCGACCCATTCGGCGACGTTCCCGGCGAGGCCGGCGATGCCCGATGCCCCCGGCGCGAAGCGGCCGACCGGCGCAGTGTACGCGTAGCCGTCGTTGCAGCCGTTGGCGTGCGAGTCGAGGTTGGCGACGGCACAGCCGGTCGCGCGGCCGTCGCGGCGCGCGGCGAGCAGCCATTCGTCGGAGTTCGGCAGGCGGTAGCGCGCGCCCGTGCGGCGGCTGAGCCAGGCCGCATAGGCCATCGCATCGTCCCAGCTCACGCACACGACCGGATGGTGGTCGTCCTGGGCGAAGCCGGGATTGCGCCAGTCGATCTCGCGCTGGCGCAGGCGCGCGAGCACGCCCGGCGTCGCGCGGCAGGTCGCGGCCGCGCGCGCGGTTTCGCGCGCGAACACGGCGTACTCGCCGCGCGTGACTTCGTGCACCGCCATCGCGAGCCGCGGCGCGGAGCCGTCGGCGGGTTTCAGCAGCGCGAGCGGCGGGCCACCGGTGTCGCGGGGTGCCTCGACGGCGGGTGGCGGCGCCTTCGTCGGGGTAGCCAGGGCTGGAGTCGACGTCGCCGCGGCGTCGAGGCGACCGCGCAGCGCCTGCGCGAGCGGTGCATCGAGGCCCTCGATCACGGGCAGCAGCGGCTCGAGCACCGCGCGCGCGTCGCGCCGTTGCGCGAGCCGGCGCTCGCAGGCATCGCGCACGGCCTGCACCAGGGCCACGCGTGCCGGCTCCGCGTCCGCGCCGGCGCGCGCGGCGATGCCGGCGGCGGTGGCGAGCGCCTCGGACGCCGCGGCCGTGCGGTCCTCCGCGATCGCCGACGCAGCCTGGCCGGCGAGGGCTTCGAGCACGCTCGCGATACCGGTCCGCGCGTCGGCCTGGCCGGGCTCGACGGCGAGCACGGCGAGGTAGTGGTCGGCGGCGCCACCGGGGCCGGCGAGGCGCCCGGCGACGAGTGCGTCGGCGGCATCGCGCAGCCGTTGCGCACGCGTCCCGGCCAGCGCGTCGCCCGGCACGGACGTCGCGGTGTCCGCGCCCACGGATGCGCCTGCCGGCACCGGCGCCGTCGCCGCCGGTGGCGCCGGGGCGGCGGTGAGGCGATCGCCGGTGCGTGGCGAGGCGAGCAGCAGCAGCGCCAGCGCGACCAGCAGCACGCCGGCGAGCAGCACTGCGCGCTGGCGGCGCGGGATCGCGATGAAGCGCTCGGCGAGGCCGCGCCAGCCGCGCGCGACGCCGTGGCGCGGCAACCGCCGCAGCCGGCGCGCGATGACGTCGGTCGCGGCGATCATCTCCTCGGCGCTCTGGAAGCGTTCGTCGGGGTCCTTGGCGAGCGCCCTGTCGATCAGCGGCTGCCACACGCGCCGCGTGACCGGCAGGCGCGGAATCGGCTTCTCGATGTGCGCCAGCGCGATCGCGAGTGCGTCGCCACCCTGGAACGGCATCTCGCCGGTCAGCAGCTCGTACGCCACGACGCCGAGGCTGTACAGGTCCGAGCGGCCGTCGATCGGCTGGCCGCGCGCCTGCTCGGGGCTCATGTAGCCGGACGATCCGATCGTCATGCCCTCGCCGGTGACGCGCGACGGCTGCGAGCCGCTCAGCGCGATGCCGAAGTCGGCCAGCATCGGCCGGTCGCGCGCGTCGAACAGCACGTTCTCCGGCTTCACGTCGCGATGGACGATGCCGTGCTCGTGCGCGCAGCCGAGCGCCTCGGCCAGCGCGCGCACCACCGCCAGCACGCGCTCGGGGTCGTCGCGCAGGTTGCGCGCCGCGAGGTCGCCCTTGGGCAGGTGCGGCATCGTGTAGTAGATCTGCCCGGTCGAGGTGCGGCCGACGTCGTGGATCTGCACGATGTTGGGATGGTCGAGCCGCGCGATCGTGCGCGCCTCGTTCTCGAAGCGGCGCACCAGTTCGTCGCTGGCCGCGCCGTCGCCGGCGAGCACCTTGATCGCAACCAGCCGCGACAGCGATTCCTGTCGCGCGAGCCAGACGGTCGCCATCCCGCCGGCGCCGAGGCGGCGCAGCAGCCGGTAACCGGGGATCGTGAACGGCGGCGGGGACGAGGACATGGCGGCGGCGCGGGTGCGTGCCGCGATTCTAGCGAAGCCGGGTCGCGGCGCCGGGCACGGGACGCGCGAAACGCGCCGTGCGACACGTTTTGGTGCAGGATGTCGCCCATGACCGATTCGTCGCCGAAGCGGTCGGGCGCCGGCCCGGTGCTCGTCGTCGCACTGATGGGCCTGCCCGGCGCGGGCAAGAGCACGATCGCGCGCGCGCTGGTCGAGCGGCTCGGCCTGCGCCACGTCTGCCGCGACAGGGTCCGCGCGGCGATGTTCCCGCAATGCGACTACAGCTACATCGAGAAGCGCGCGGCGTTCCGCGCCGTGCTGCTCGCGGTCGAGATCAATGCCGTGCTCGGCCACTCGAGCGTCATCGACGGCATGACGTTCGCGCGGCGCGACGACCGCGAGCGCCTCGACGAGGTCGCGCGCGAGCACGGCTTCGACCTGCTGTGGCTGTTCGCCGACTGCACACCGGCCGTCGCGCGCGCGCGCATCCGCCTCGATCGCCGCCAAGAGGAGCATCCCGCGCGCGACCGGGATCCGGCGCTGGTCGACGCGGTCGCCGGCCGCTTCGAGGCGCTGCCGGAGCGGGTCGTGCGCATCGACGCCAACGGCCCCGCCGAGCGCATGTGCGAGGCGGCGATCGCCGCGGTCGCGGCGTGGCCGCGCGGCGCGGGTGGCTAGGCGGCTCCGGCGCCCGGCGCGGGCGGCGTGAACGCGACTTCGCGCAGCGCCTCGTCGGGCAGCGCATAGCTGCTCGCGAGCAGCTCGCCCTCGTGGATGATTTCGGGGAAGAGCACGCCGGACAGCGCCTGCACGGCGAAGATCTCCTGCACGCCGCCGGTGAACTTCAGCAGCGCGACGGTCTTGCCGGTGCCGATGTGCACGGCCCAGACACCGCTCTGCCGGTCGCGGTTCTCGTCGGTGATCTCGATGTCGGTGAACGCGTTCGTCTCGCGCAGTTGCGACAGGCCGATGAACGCGATCGGGCCGAGGAAGTCGAGCCCGCGCGCGAAGCCGGGCACGGACGCGAAGTCGGTCTTCGCGCCGGTCTTCGGGTCGATCGTGACCAGCTTGCCGCGACCGGACTCGAGTACCCACAGGCGGTCGTCGTACCAGCGCGGCGAATGCGGCATCGACAGGCCGCGCGCGATGACCTTGTTGCTGGCCATGTCGAACAGCACGCCGCCATCGCGCTTGTTGACGCGCCAGCCCTGCGGTTCGTTGGTCTCGCCGAGCGCGGTCAGGTAGCGCGGGCGGCCGTCGCGCATGGCGAGGCCGTTCAGGTGGCAGCGGTCCTCGGGCGCGTAGCTCGTCACGCAGGCGGGACGCCAGCGCGGCACGAAGCTCGACTTGGTGTCGAGCGTGCACAGGCACGAGAACAGCGTGTTGACGAACCAGAGGTCGCCGTGCCGGTCCCAGGCCATCTCGTGGATGTCGATCGCCCCGGTCAGGTGCACGCGGCGCGCCATGTACACGGCGTCGTGCCGCGGTGGGTCCTGCAGGCGCCGCGCGACCGCCGGCATGTTGCGGAACTCGGCGATCTCGAGCGCGGTGCCGAGCGCGAGGCGCTGATTGTCGGCGGCCATGCCCATCGGCCGCATGAAGCTGCGGAAGTGCGTGTTGATGCTCGGCCCGTCGGGGCGCAGGATCACCAGCTTGCCGGCCTGGTAGGTACTGACGACGAGGCAGCCGCCGAGCTGGCGCAGCAGGTCGGGGAAGTTGGTCGTGTGCACGCTGCCGAGTACTTCGGCCACGCTCGGCGCGGCGGCTGCGGCGTCGGCGGGTGCAGCGGGAGGGTCGTAGGCGGTGCTCATGGCAGGTCTGCGGCTCGGGCGTCCATCGTGCCACACGCCGGCGCGGCGCGCGCGCTCACGCCGGCGCCTGCGCCGGCTTCAGGCGCGCGCCCCGGAAATACAGCACGCGCAGGTCGAGTCCGCGTTCGCTGCGGCCGATGTAGACGAAGCGCGGGTTGAACCAGGTCGCCATCCGCCCGCGTTCGCGGAAGCGGTCGTTCTCCAGCTCGAGCAACACGCCGATGCACGGGTAGTCGTGCGTGCGCGCGTAGCCCTCGAGCAGGGCGCAGGAGCGCTTCAGCAGCGACATCACCAGCGGCGTCGCGCGCCAGCGCGCGCCGACGAAGGTGCGCCAGTAATACATCGGCTGGCCGAGGCGTGGCGGCGTCATCGGCAGCGCGGTGCACACGCCCGCGACCTCGCCCTCGTGCGTGCGCGCGTGCAGCACGACCTGGCGCACGCGCGCGTCCATCGTCGCTTCGTCGGTGAGCGCGCCCTCCGCCCGCCAGAACGCCTTGATCGCGGCGGCGTCCTCGGCGGAAGGTTCGGGCCAGCCGACGACGTAGCGGAAGCGGGCGTCGCGGCCGCCCGTGGCGGGCAGGGAGGCGGTCGATGCGTGGGGGGCGTTCACGGCGTGGCGTCCTCGGGCTCGATGCGGGCCGCGCCGAAGTGTAGCGATTCCGGCGCGCACCGGTCGCGCGCCGCGCCCGTCACGCAGGGTTGGCGTCGGCGCGCGCCGATGCCTTGCGGCGGATGTAGAGCTGCTTGCGCACGCGCGCGACGACGGTGCCGTCGGCCGTGCAGACGTCGGTCTCGCACCAGCGCAGGTACTTGTCGCCGCCCGCGGTCGCGGCGCGGATCTCGTCGAGCAGGGCGGTGTCGACGTGGAACGATGCGTAGACCGCCTCGCGCCCGGGCGCGACGAACTCGATCTCGCCGGCCTTGTCCCAGACGATGTAGTGGCGGCCGAGGCCGCGCATCACGAGCAGCATCCAGAACGGGTCGGTCATCGCGAACAGGCTGCCGCCGAACTGCGTGCCGACCGCGTTGCGGTTGTACCAGCGCAGGCGCAGCGCGACGCGCGCGCTGCGCCAGTCGGCGCCGATGTCCAGTACGCGGATGCCGGTGAACAGGAACGGCGGCCACAGGTTCATCGCGACGCGCAGCGCGCGCGGCGTCATCGTCGTCGCCTTCATCGGAATGCCTGCCGGGCGCCGCGGGTCACGCGTGCGTCGCCGCGCCGTCAGAACAGCAGCGACGACATGCGCCGGCGGTAGCTGCCGACGAGGTCCGCGTCCTCGAGCACGCTGAAGGCCGCGACCAGGCGCTTCTTCGCCTGGCCGTCGTTCCATTCGCGATCGGCGGCGAGGATCTCGAGGAACTGCTCCAGCCCCGCGGCCGCATCACCTTCCAGCAGCAGGCGCACGCCGAGCAGGTCGCGCGCGGCGAAATCGCGCGGATCGCGCTCGATGCGCGCACGCAGTTCCGCCGCGGGCGGGGCATCCTTGAGCGAGCGCGCGAAGTCGAGCTGCCCGCGCAGGCGACGGGCGCGATCGTCGCCGGCGAGGTTCGCGGGCAGGGCGTCGAGCTCGGCCTCGGCTGCGGCGACATTACCGGCCTGCGCCTGCGCGACGGCGAGGTCGAGCTTCAGCTCGGCCTTGTCGGGATCCGCGGCGATCTCCTGCTGGATGCGCGCGATCGCCTGTTCGGGCGTCTCGTTGCGCACCGGTGCGGCGGCCGTCTCTTCCGCCTCGCGCGGCTGCACGTGGCGCGACAGGAACTCGCGGATCGCGTTTTCGGGCAGCGCGCCGGTGAACGCGTCGACGAGCTGGCCGTCGCGGATCAGCACCACGGTGGGGATGCTGCGCACGCCGAACGAGGCCGCCAGCGCCTGCTCGCGGTCGCAGTCGATCTTCGCGAGCCGGATCGCGCCGTTGTAGTCGTCGACGACCTTTTCCAGCAGCGGCCCGAGCGCCTTGCACGGCGCGCACCAGGTCGCCCACAGGTCGACCAGGATCGGCTGGTCGAACGACGCGTCGAGCACCGCGGTCTGGAAGTTGGCCTCGGTGGCGTCGAACACGTGCGGGGAAGGCGTTGTGGCTGCGGACATCGTGCGGCTCCGGTATCGGGTCGACCGCAGATGGTGCCAGCGGGACCCCTTCGCAAGCGATGTCAGGAATACTTGACAGCCGGCGGCCTGAATGTAATGTATGAATTACACTGTGTCTGCTGGAGAAGACGCATGCACTCGTTCTCCCCGCCCCAGCCGATGACCGGCCCCCTGCCGATCGTCACCCTGGTCGCCTCGGGCGCGGTCGAGTATTCCGCGACCGCGCTCGATGGCTGGCGCGACCGGCGCTGAGACGATGGCCGGCACGCCGATCGGCAACTGCATCCGCCGCCTGCGCTTCGAGCGCGGCGAGATGACCCAGCAGGCGCTCGCCGACGCATGCGGCGTCACGCGCCAGACCGTGATCGCGCTCGAAGCGCGCCGCTACGGCCCCTCGCTCGAACTCGCGTTCCGCATCGCGCATGCGCTCGGCGCGAGGATCGAGGACGTGTTCGAGTGGAGGGCCGGGGACTAGGGCGGCCGGTTGCACCGCCTGCAGGCGATGCCCAGCGCTGCTTCCGGCCCCTCGGCCCTCAGCCCTCGGCACGGACGTTCACGGCGCCGCCGTATCCGTGCCCCTGTACACGACGCCGTCCTTCATCACGAAGGACACGTGCTGCATGCGCGTGATGTCGTCGAGGGGATTGCCGTCGACGGCGACGACGTCGGCGAGCTTGCCGGCCTCGAGGCTGCCGAGGTCCTTCGACTTGCGCAGCAGCTCGGCAGCGTGCGTGGTGGCGGCCTGCAGCACGAACATCGGCGGCATGCCGGCCTCGACCATGTACTGGAACTCCTTCGCGTTCTGTCCATGCGGGTAGACCGCGGCATCGGTGCCGAACGCGATCTTCACGCCGGCGCGGTAGGCGCGCCCGGCGGTCTGCTGGATCAGCGGGCCGACCTGCTTCGCCTTCGCGGCGACCTGCGGCGGGTAGTAGCCGGGCACGTTCGCCTTCTCCTCGACGTACCTCCCGGCGATGATCGTCGGCACGTACCAGGTGCCGTGCTGCTTCATCAGGCGCACGTCCTCGTCGTCCATGAAGGTGCCGTGTTCGATCGAATCGACGCCGCCGACGACGGCGCGTCGGATCCCCTCGGCGCCGTGCGCGTGCGCGCCGACGACGAAGCCGTAGTCGTGCGCGGCGGCCACCACGGCCTTCACTTCCTCGAGCGTCATCTGCGCGTTGTCGACGCTGCTGCCCTCGTCGAGCACGCCGCCCGACGGCATGATCTTGATCAGGTCGGCACCGTCCTTGTAATGCTGGCGCACCGCCTTCCACGCATCGTCGACGCCGTTGACGATGCCCTGCTTCGGGCCGGGATCGCCGGCGAGGTCCTTGCGGTAGCCGTTGCTGCCGTCGGCATGGCCGCCGGTGGAGCCGATCGCGGTGCCCGCGGTGAAGATGCGCGGGCCCGGCACGATGCCGGCGTCGATCGCGTTGCGAAGGGCGATCGATTCGCCATCGTTGTCGCCGAGGTTGCGCACCGTGGTGAAGCCGGCCTCGAGCGTGCGCCGGGCGTATACCGTGGAGCGGATCGCGTAATCGGCGACGTTCCAGCGGAACTGGTCGTTGTAACCGGTCGGGCTCGTCTCGCCGGTCAGGTGCGTGTGGCTGTCGATGAGTCCGGGCAGGCAGGTCCTGCCGGCGAGCTCGACCGGCGTCGCGCCGGCGACGTCGATGCGCCCCGGCCTGACCTCGCGAATCCGCGTGCCCTCGACGACGATGCTCGTTTCGCCGAGCAGCTTGCCCGCGGTGGTGTCGACGAATCGCTCGCAGTGCAGGACGGTCGTGCCGGCGCCGAGGGCGGGCGTGGTGGCGAGCGCGAGGGCAACGGCGAGCAGGCGTGGGGCGGGCATCGTAAGGCTCCGTCGGAAGGGGGAAGGGCGATCATAAACGCGGACCTGCGCGCGCTACCCGGGTCCGCGGATGTGCATCGGCGGCGCGATGGATCCAGGCTGCGCGTGGCGCAGCCGGGACTCCGCGCTCGACGGACCCGGCCGGCCCCTTGGCCGACACGGGAGCCTGCCTCGCCGGCATCGGCGGCCCCGTCTTCACGAACGGCTTCGACGGCGACCGATTCGCCGCAAGGCGGCTCCGCGCCGCGCGCGGCGCCGCGTCCCGCCGGCGCGCCTTTCCTCGCATGCTGCGCTGCGCTAGGCTCGCGGTCCTTTCATTCGCCAGCGCCGAGCGGCACCCGCCGCGCCCCGAACCATGCCGATCCAGGAAAACTACGAGCCGAGCGCGGTCGAAGCCGCCGCGCAGGCGTACTGGCGCGCGACGCGCGCGTTCGAGGTCCGCGAAGACCCCGCGAAGCCGAAGTTCTTCTGCCTCTCGATGCTGCCGTACCCGTCGGGCGCGCTGCACATGGGCCACGTGCGCAACTACACGATCGGCGACGTCATCAGCCGCTTCCAGCGCATGCAGGGCAAGAACGTGCTGCAACCCATGGGCTGGGATGCGTTCGGCCTGCCGGCCGAGAACGCCGCGATCAAGAACGCGACCGCGCCGGCGAAGTGGACCTACGCCAACATCGAGCACATGCGCGCGCAGCTCGCCACGCTCGGCTACGCGATCGACTGGTCGCGCGAGTTCGCGACGTGCCGCCCCGACTACTACGTGCACGAGCAGCGCATGTTCGTGCGCCTGTTCCGCAAGGGCCTCGCGTACCGCAAGAAGTCGGTGGTGAACTGGGATCCGGTCGACCAGACCGTGCTCGCCAACGAGCAGGTCATCGACGGCCGCGGCTGGCGCACCGGCGCGATCGTCGAGAAGCGCGAGATCCCGCAGTGGTTCCTCAAGATCACCGACTACGCGCAGGAGCTGCTCGACGGACTGGACCGCCTGCCGGGCTGGCCGGATGCGGTCAAGACCATGCAGCGCAACTGGATCGGCCGTTCCGAAGGCCTCGAGATCCAGTTCGCGGTCGAGGGCGAGGGCGAGCCGCTGACCGTGTTCACGACGCGCCCGGACACCCTGATGGGCGTGACCTACCTCGCGATCGCCGCCGAGCACCCGCTGGCGCAGAAGGCCGCGCGCGAGCGGCCGCTGGTCGCGGCGTTCATCGAGGAATGCCGCCACGGCGGCACCGCCGAAGCCGACATCGAGACCGCCGAGAAGAAGGGCGTCGACACCGGCCTCACCGCGATCCATCCGATTACCGGCGAGAAGATCCCGGTGTGGATCGCCAACTTCGTGCTGATGGGCTACGGCACCGGCGCGGTGATGGCCGTGCCCGCGCACGACCAGCGCGACTGGGAGTTCGCGACCAAGTACGACCTGCTGATCCGCATGGTCGTCGTCAGTGACGCGGTGCGCGATGCGATCGCCGAGCTCGGCCGCGACGCGGCGCGCAACCCCGACCCGATGAGCGCCGCGCTCGGCGAGAGCCGCGCCATCGACCCGTACGAACCCGGCGCCGCGCTCGGCATCGTCGAGGCATTCGAGCGCGACATCATCGAGAAGGGCGCCTACACCGAATACGGCACGCTGGTGAATTCCGGCGAGTACGACGGCCTCGATTTCCGCGGCGCGTTCGATGCGCTCGCCGAGCGCTTCGAACGCGAGGGCAGGGGCGCGCGCCGCGTCAACTGGCGCCTGCGCGACTGGGGCGTCTCGCGCCAGCGCTACTGGGGCTGCCCGATCCCCATCGTGTACTGCCCGCAATGCGACGCCGTGCCCGTGCCCGAGGAGCAGCTTCCGGTGCGCTTGCCCGAGGACGTGCAGTTCATGGGCGTGCAGTCGCCGATCAAGGCCGATCCGGAGTGGCGCAGGACGACCTGCCCGCAGTGCGGCGGCCCGGCCGAGCGCGAGACCGACACCTTCGACACCTTCATGGAGTCGAGCTGGTATTACGCGCGCTACACCTCGCCCGGCGCCGCCGACATGGTCGACGCGCGTGCCGACCACTGGCTGCCGGTGGACCAGTACATCGGCGGGATCGAGCACGCGATCCTGCACCTGCTCTACTTCCGCTTCTACCACAAGCTGATGCGGGACGCGGGCCTCGTCGGGTCGGACGAACCGGCGACGAACCTGCTGTGCCAGGGCATGGTCGTCGCCGAGACGTTCTACCGCGACGCCGCGGACGGCAGCCGCGACTGGATCAACCCCGGCGACGTCGAGGTGCAGCGCGACGACAAGGGACGCGTGGTCGGCGCCGTGCTCAAGGCCGACGGCGGCCCGGTGCGGATCGGCGCGACCGAGAAGATGTCGAAGTCGAAGAACAACGGCGTCGACCCGCAGTCGATGGTCGGCAAGTACGGCGCCGACACGGTGCGCCTGTTCTCGATGTTCGCGGCGCCGCCGGAGCAGTCGCTGGAGTGGAACGAGGCCGGCGTCGAAGGCATGGCGCGCTTCCTGCGCCGCTTCTGGCGCGAGGTCGTCACGCACGCCAGTGGCCCGGATCACCCGTCGCTGTCCGCCGGGCCGTCGCCGTCCATCGACCCCTCGGCGCTGAATGCGACGCAGAAGGCGCTGCGCCGCCAGGTGCACGAGACGATCCAGAAGGTCTCGGACGACTACGGTCGCCGCTATTCGTTCAACACGGCGATCGCCGCGCTGATGGAGCTCCTGAACGCCGTCGCGCGCTTCGACGATGCGAGCGACGCGGGGCGCGCGGTGCGCCACGAAGCGCTCGAGGCGATGGTGCTGCTGCTGAACCCGGTCACGCCGCACATCGCGCACGCGCTGTGGCAGGTGCTCGGCCACGGCGAGACGCTGGTCGAGGACCAGCCGTGGCCGAAGGTCGATCCGGCCGCGCTGGTGCGTGACTCGCTGACCATCGCAGTGCAGGTCAACGGCAAGCTCCGCGCAACGATCGAGGTCCCGGCGGCCGCCGGTCGCGAGGAGATCGAGCGACTCGCGCTGGCCGAGCCGAAGGTCGCCGAGTTCATCCGCGACGCGGTGCCGAAGAAGGTCATCGTCGTGCCCGGCAAGATCGTCAACGTCGTCGTCTGAAGCCGCCCGCGCGTTCGCACGGGCGGGTCCCCGGCCGGCCCGGCGTGGCGCTCGCTGCCGGACCGGCTTGCACCGTATGATCCGACCGTCCCGAGTCCCCGATCCCGTCCGGAACCCGTACATGATCCTGCGTCGCGCCTCGCTCGCTTCCGTCGTCGCCGTCGCCAGCCTCGCGCTGTCGGCGTGCGGCTTCCACCTCCGCCGCGAGGCGCAGCTGCCGGCGAGCATGCAGCGCGTCCACATCGACATCGCCGACCCGGCGAGCGCGCTCGCGCGCGGCCTGGCCAGGGCGCTGCCGCGCTCCGGCGTGCAACTGGTCGACGACGCGACCGGCGTGGCCGTGATCCGCATCGGCGCGAACACGCTGTCGACCGACGTGCTGTCGGTCGGCGGCAACGCGCGCGCGACCGAGTACACGCTGCGCTACCACGTCGAGTTCGAGGTGCGCGACGCGAACGGCGAAAGCTACATCGCGCCGCAGACGATCGAGCTCACGCGTGACTTCACCTTCGATGCCCGCCAGTCCCTCGGCGTCGCCGCGCAGATCGACCTGCTGTCGACCGAGCTGCAGCAGGACATGGTGCAGGCCGTGCTGCGCCGGGTCGAGGCGCGCGCGCAAGCGGCGCCCTGAAGCGCGCGGACCGCGGCGCCGCGAACCGCTAGAATCGCCGCATGGCCACGCCGCTCGCCGCCTTCCACCAGCAGATCGCCGCGGGCGAACTCGCGCCCGCCTACCTCCTCGCAGGGGCCGAACACCTGCTCGTGATCGAGGCGGCCGACGCGGTGCGCGCGCGCGCGAAGGCGCTCGGCTACGCCGAGCGCGAGGTGCTCGACGTGGAGGCGAACTTCGACTGGAACCGCCTCGCCGACAGCGGTCGCTCGATGTCGCTGTTCGCGAGCCGGCGCCTGCTCGAGCTGCGCCTGCCGACCGGCCGCCCGGGCAAGGACGGTAGCGCCGCGATCATCGAATACTGCGCATCGCCGCCGCCGGACACGGTGCTGCTGGTCACCGCGAACGACTGGAGCTCCAAGCACGCGGGCACGTGGTCGAACGCGATCGAACGCATCGGCACGCTGGTCGTCGCGTGGCCGCTCAAGCGCGAGGAACTGCCGGGTTGGATCGGCGCGCGCGCCGCCGCGCGCGGGCTCAGGCTCGATGCCGAGGCGACGGCGCTGCTCGCCGATCGCGTCGAAGGCAACCTGCTCGCGGCCGCGCAGGAGATCGACAAGCTCGCCCTGCTGCACGGCGCGCAGGCGGTCGATGCCGCGATGCTCGAGGCGAGCGTCGCCGACGACGCGCGCTACGACGTGTTCCGACTCGCCGACGCGGCGATCGGTGGCGACGCCGGCCGCGCGTTGCGCATCGTCGAGGGCCTGCGCGCCGAAGGCGAGGACCTGGTTCCGCTGCTGGGCTGGCTCCTGACGCAGCTGCGCCTGCTCGCGCGCGTGGCGGCGGCGCCGAACCCGGAACGCGCGCTCGATGCGGAGAACCTCTGGCCGAAGACGCGCGTGCCGCTGTTCAGGCGCGCGCTGCGCACCGGCGATCGCAGTCACTGGGAGCGCTGCCTCGACCAGGCCGGGCGCATCGACCGCATCGCCAAGGGCCGCGACGAACTCGCGCCGATCTACCACGCGGTCGGCAAGCTGCCGGACCTGACCGCCTGGCGCGAGGCGAATGGCTGGCGCGAGCTCGAGCGCCTCGTCGCCGCGATCGCCGCCCCGCGAAAGGCTGCCCCGCTGTGCGAGCCGGCATGAGCCGGCCTGCCGTGCGGCCCGTGCGCTCCGTCGCAGCGGTCGGGCACGGGGCCGCGTGATGCAGCCGCTCGCGCTGCTCGGCGGAACCTTCGATCCGGTCCACAACGCGCACCTGCGCGTGGCTTGGGAAGCGGCCGAAGCCCTCGATGCGGAAGTGCGCCTGCTGCCCGCGAAGGTGCCGCCGCACCGCGAGCAGCCGGTCGCGGATGCGCGCGCGCGCGCGGCGCTGGTACAGGCCGCGCTCGCCGGCCAGTCGCGGCTCGTGCTCGACCTGCGCGAGCTGCGGCGCGAAGGTCCGTCCTACACGATCGATACGCTCGTCGAGCTGCGCGAGGAGATCGGCGCGGAGCGTCCGCTGGTGCTGCTGGTCGGCGCCGACGCGTTCGCCGGGCTCGCCACGTGGCACCGCTGGCGTGAGCTGTTCGACTACGCGCACATCGGCATGCTGACCCGGCCCGGACACGAGGCGAGCGTGCTGCCGACCGAGCTGCGCACGAAGATCGCCTCGCGGCGCGCGAGCGATGCCGCACAGCTGCGCGAGACGCCCGCGGGGCGCGTGCTGCCGATCGCGGTCACGCCGCTGGAGATTTCCGCCACCCAGGTCCGCGCCCTGCTGGCCGCCGGGCGCGAACCGCGCTGGCTCGTGCCGGATGCGCTGTTCGCCGACGCCGCGCTGCTGGCGCCGTACCGGCGAGGTCCTTGAGCCGCGGGGCTGGCGCGGCTTCCGGGCGCGAGAGTCGAAGCAGAGACACGAAGGCCACGAGGCCACTTCAACGGGCGAAACGCCGAGCACACCGGGCACGCGGAGAGGTCCAGCGCGAGCGTCTGCGACCCAGAGGCATGCGCCGGAGCGACGCAGGCGCGCAGCGGCAGGTCGCGACGGGACTCACCCGCGCGTGCCTCATGACGGCCCCACGCACCGGTGCGCCTTCGCAACCGCGGCGGACGACACCCGCGGATGGAAGGGCAGCCGGCGACGCACGAACCCGTCGCGGTCGGCGCCGCGGCGTGGCGACGGCGCGTAACGCTATTTCGGGCGGCGCGGCTTGCCGTCCTGGCGCGGCCTGGCGTGCCGCTTCGGCGGCGCGAAGCCGCCGCGGTCGAACGACGGCGGTTTCGGTGCGCGCGGCCGCGGAGCCCGGCCTGCCGGCGTTTCCTCGTCGGCACCGCGCGTGATGCGCAACTGCTGGCCGGACACCCAGACCTTCTTCAGGTGGCGGAAGATCTCGGCCGGCATGCCTGCGGGCAGGTCGACGAAGCTGTGGTCGTCGCGGATGTCGACGCGGCCGATGTGCTTGCTGTCGAGCCCGGCCTCGTTGGCGATCGCACCGACGATGTTGCCGGGCTTGACGCCGTGCACGTGGCCGACGGCGATGCGGAAGGTCTCGAACCCCGGCTCCGGCTCGTGCGCGCCCTCGTCCCTGCGTTCACGCGGTGGTCGTGTGTCGGTGCGCGCGTCGTCGTGCCGGCGCGGCGCGCGCGCCGCGTCGTGCGCGGGTGGCTTGCCGTGTGCCGCAGGCGGTGCAGCGACAGGCGCCGTCGCCGGCTCGTCGCGCCGGGGCCGTGCCGGCGTGCTCGCGGTGCGCGGTTCGCGCGCGCCACGTTCGGCACCGCGCGCGCCGCGTTCGAACGGCGCCGCGCGCTCGGGGCGCGGTGGCGGCTGCAACAGCAGCGGCTGGTCACCCTGGACCATGCGCGCGAGCGCCGCGGCGATCTCGACCGCGGGCACGTTGTGCTCCTGTTCGAACGCCTCGACCAGCTGGCGGAACTGGCCGAGGTCGTCGCTGGCCAGCGCGCCGGCGATGCGCTGCTTGAACTTCGCGATGCGCTGGTCGTTGACCGCCTCCACGCTCGGCAGCTGCATCTCCGCGATCGGCTGGCGTGTCGCGCGCTCGATCGCCATCAGCATGCGCTTCTCGCGCGGTGCGACGAACAGGATCGCCTCGCCGCTGCGGCCGGCGCGGCCGGTGCGGCCGATCCGGTGCACGTAGGCCTCGGTGTCGGTCGGGATGTCGTAGTTCAGCACGTGGCTGATGCGTTCGACGTCGAGCCCGCGCGCGGCGACGTCGGTCGCGACGAGGATGTCGAGCTGGCCGTCGCGCAGCTGCTGGATCAGCCGCTCGCGCTGCGCCTGCACGATGTCGCCGTTGATCGCGGCGGCATCGAAGCCGCGCGCCTGCAGCTTCTGCGCGAGTTCCTCGGTCGCCGACTTGGTGCGCGCGAACACGATCATCGCCTCGAACGGCTCGGCCTCGAGGATGCGTGTCAGCGCGTCGAGCTTCTGCACGCCGCTGACGTACCAGTAGCGCTGGCGGATGCTGGTCGCGGTCGTGGTGCGGGCGCGGATCGCGATCTCGACCGGCTCGCGCAGGTAGGTCTGCGCGATGCGCCGGATCTGGCTCGGCATGGTGGCCGAGAACAGCGCGATCTGGCGCGTTTCCGGCGTCTTCTTCAGGACCGCCTCGACGTCGTCGATGAAGCCCATGCGCAGCATCTCGTCGGCTTCGTCGAGCACCAGCGTGGTGAGCGACGAGAGGTCGAGCGAACCGCGTTCGAGGTGGTCGATGACGCGCCCGGGCGTGCCGACGACGACGTGCGCGCCGCGGCGCAGGCCCCCGAGCTGCGGGCCGTAGCTTTGCCCGCCGTAGATCGGCAGCACGTGGAAGCCGGGCAGCCGCGCCGCGTAGCGCTGGAACGCCTCGGCGACCTGGATCGCGAGTTCGCGCGTCGGCGCGAGCACCAGCGCCTGCGGCTTCGCGAGCGCGAGGTCGATGCGCGACAGCACCGGCAGCGCGAACGCGGCGGTCTTGCCGGTGCCGGTCTGCGCCTGTCCGAGCACGTCGCGACCCGCGAGCAGGGGCGGGATGGTCGCGGCCTGGATCGGCGAGGGGTTCTCGTAGCCGACTTCGGCCAGCGCCGCGAGCAGCGGTTCGGCCAAGCCGAGTTCGCTGAACGGAATGGTGGTGTCGGCGGGTTCGCGGTCGGAATGCGGCATGCGCAGGCGGCGGCTGCGCCGCGGGGAAGAGGCGCCGTAGTGTACCCCAGGCCGTTCGTTCGCGCCGGCCGGGGGCGGGGTCGGAACGGTCCTTGGAGCGATGCGAGCAACGGCGACGGGAGGGCGACGGCGGCCCGATGGCGCCGACGCCGTGCCGATCGACGGCGGTGACGACCGCGTGCTCCAGATCCGCGGCAAGGACGTCTCCGGCTGGGGCACCTGGGAGGACTGCCATCGGGTCGCGTTCGCCCTGCTCGGCGCGACGATCCGCGGCGGCCATCTCGCGAACGACCGTTCCTCGACGGCGAGAAGGACTGCTGCATGAAGGGTGGCGGCATTTCGATCCGCTTCGCACACGTGCTGCTGCACGACGTCGTCCGCGACTACGTCGTCGACACCGGCGACGGATACAACGGCTGCGGCGTCGGAGTCGATGTCGAACTCACGCCGCCGTACGTACCCGGGGTGGAGGCCCCGATGACGTGCACACGTGGTACGTCACGCTGACCGGCAGCCTCGCAATGACCGAAACCGCGCCGACCGACGTCGCCGCGCTCTCGGCCACGGCCGTTTCCAACATCATCTTCGCCGGCAATGGCGGCGAAGATCACGCGCGCGCAACTGCAGCGTCGGGCGGGAACGTGCCCGCGCTCGGGCTCGGCCATGTCGTGGTCGGCAACAACGCGAGCGAGTGCGGCGACATCACCGGTAACCACGGGCCTGCATCGATACGCGCGGCCGCCCGGTCGCCAGCGGTGCGCGCGGTGCCGCGCGTCCCGGCGGCGATGACGCGTCGGGGGGCCGTACGCTGCACGCCGGGCGCGATCGAGGGCGACGCGATCGGCACGATCTTCGAGGACGCGCTCGACCTGCCAGAGGCGGGTCGAGCGCGGGCGCGCTCAGTCGCCGCCGCGCGTGCGCTCGGCGAGCGCGATCGCGCGCACCCAGTCCTTGCCGGCGTCGAGTTCGAGCAGGCCATTGCGGGTGCGCGCGAGCACGCTGCCGAAGAACCAGACGTGCGTCGCCAGCGCCATCAGCAGCAGCGGCCAGGCCATCGACGCGTCGATCTTCGACGGGCCGAGCAGGCGTACGGTCGAGCCCTGGTGCAGGGTGTTCCACCAGTTGACCGAGAAGTGCACGATCGGGATGTTGACGATGCCGACGAGGGCGAGGAAGCCCGCCGCACGCGCGGCCTGGCGCCGGTCCTCGATCGCCGCGTGCAGGCCGATCACGCCGAGGTAGAGGAACAGCAGCACCAGTTCGGACGTCAGGCGCGCATCCCAGGTCCACCACGTGCCCCACATCGGCTTGCCCCAGAGCGAGCCGGTCACGAGCGTGACGAAGGTGAACGCCGCGCCGGCGGGCGCGGCCGCCATCGCCAGCACCTCGCTCAGCTTGATGCGCCAGATCAGCGCGATGAACGCGTTCGCGGCCATGAAGAAGTACGCGAACAGGCTCATCCACGCGCACGGCACGTGGATGAAGATGATGCGGTAGGCGTCGCCCTGCTGGTAGTCGCGCGGCGCGAGGACGAGGCCGCCGTAGAGCGCGATCGCGGCGAGCACCAGGCCGAGGCCGTAGCACCACGGGACGGCGCGCCCGGCGATGCGGTATGCCGTCGGTGGCGAACCCATGCGGTGGAACCAGAGCATGAAGGCGTTCATGAGAGCGAGATCCTGAGCGCGGCAGCGCAGGCGAGGGGGGCGAGCACGAGTGCGAGCGCGAGCGCAGCGCCGAGCCAGAGCAGCGGGGCGAGGAACGGCAGGCCCGCCTGTGCGGCGTCGCAGGCACCGGCGCCGAAGATCAGCACCGGCACGTACAGCGGCAGCACCAGCAGCGCGAGCAGCATGCCGGCACGGCGCATGCCGACGGTGAGGGCGACGCAGACCGCGCCGAGCAGGCTCAGCAGCGGCGTCGCCAGCAGCAGCGCCGACGGCAGCAGCCAGCGCAGCGCGGGGTCGAGGTGCAGCAGCTCGCCGAGCAGGGGCGAGACGAGGATCAGCGGCAGCGCGGTGGTGGCCCAGTGCACGCCGATCTTGCAGGCCAGCAACAGCGAAAGCGGATGCGGCGACAGCACGAGCTGCTCCAGCGAACCGTCTTCCCAGTCGGCGCGGAACAGGCTGTCGAGCGCGAGCAATCCGGCGAGCAGCACGGCGACGAAGACGACGCCGATCGAGATCCGGCGCAGCTGTTCGGGCTCGGGGCCGAGCGCGAGCGGGAACAGCGCGACGACGATCAGCGCGAACAGGATCGGATTGGCCGCATCGCCGCGCCGGCGCCAGACCAGGGTGAGGTCGCGGCGCACCAGCGCGGTGCAGGCGGCAAGCGTCGAGCCCGGTTTCATGCGCGGGACTCCGTGACCGTCGATGCCCGTGCCGCGGCGCGAGTCTCGCCGGCGCCCGCGTCGGCATCGCCGCGCAGGCGGATCCGGCGCGGCGTACCGGAGGTGTAGGCATAGGCGCCGTGCGAGGTGATCAGCGCGGCGCCGCCGCGGCTTGCGTGATTCTCGAGCAGGCGGTTGACGAGTTCGATGCCGGCGCGATCGAGGTTCGCGTACGGCTCGTCGAGCAGCCACAGTCCGACCGGGGCGGCCAGCACGCGCGCGAGCGCGACGCGCTTCTTCTGTCCCGCGGAGAGCTGGCGTGTCGGCACGTCGTCGTACCCGGCGAGGCCGACCGCGGCGAGCGCGCTGGTCGGCGACAGCCCCGGCCGCGTGCCGAGCAGGCCGGCCGCGAAGCGCAGGTTCTCGATCGCGGTGAGTTCGGGCTTTAGGCCGTTCGCGTGCGACAGCAGCGCGACCTGCGGCGACAGGCGCGCGAGCGTCAGCGGTTCGCCGGCGAGGCGGATCTCGCCCGACGTCGGGGCGAGTAGGCCCGACAGCACGCGCAGCAGGGTGGTCTTGCCCGCGCCATTGTCGCCTTCGACGAGCACGACCTCGCCCGGGTGCAGGGCGAAGTCGAGCGGGCCGAAGATCGGCTCGTCATTGCGCGACAGCGCCAGTCCGCGCGCTTCGAGCAGGGCGGGGCGGTCGCGATGGTCCTCGGGCTGGCGCGGAGCGGGCGGCATGCCGCGCGCATGCTAGCGGCCCGTGGCCTGCAATGCCATGTGGCGCGATGTCCAAAGCGGGCGGCGCGGGGCGCAAGGCGCCGCGCCGCCGGGGCACGCTATTCACTCGAACGCATCGGCGAAGATCAGGTCCGACTGCAGCCGCGTGACGACGCCGTCCATGTCGCCGGTGTTGTCGCGCGAGGTGCCGACGAGCAACGGGCGGCTGCCGCGGTCGACGAGCACGTCGTCGAAGCCGCTGTCGGTACTGGCGCTGCCCGCGCCCGTGGGCGCCTGGTAGAAGCGCGTGGCGAGCAGGGCGGCTAAGTCGGCGTCCTCGGAACCGTCCGCGCGCAAGCGCGTCAGCATCGCGCTCGATTCGCTCGTGCTCGTGCTCGTGAAACGTCCGGACAGGAGGATGCTGCCGTCGCTGCGCACGGCCACGCGCGTGCGTGCCGTGCCATGGCCGGGATCGACGTCGGTGCTCGACAGCGCCGACACGTAGTTGTACGCGTAGGTCGGCGAGCCGCCGCCGACGAAGCTCGTGTCGAGCGCGAGCGTGGCCGGGTTGCCGCTGCCGTCGGCGAGCACGAGGATGCGGTTGGCGGCGATGCGCGTGCTCGCGACGCCCGCGAGCACGACGCGGCCGCCTGCGGCGAGCGCGGCGTCGGAGGCGAAGTCCGAGAGCGAGCCGTCGCCGGCAGCGACGTCGAACGCGAACGAGCCCGCATCGCTGTAGCTCGAATCGACCGTCAGCGACGGCTTGACGATGCGCGCGCCGAAGTCCGCATCGTCGGCGGCGACCAGTGTGCTGCCGACGACGAGGTAGTGGCCGTTCGGCAGGCGCAGCACCTTGGTGCCGACCGCCTTCTGGTTCTGCGCATAGCGTCCGGCGACGCGCGCATCGAGGCTGCCGTCCTCGCGCAGGCGGATCAGGCCCCAGCGCACGTCGTTGCCGTCGTTGGAGAAGATGCTGCCCGCGACGACGACCTTGCCGTCGGGATCGGTGGCCACCGAACGGGCGAGGTCCTGGTAGTAGATCGGGATCGCGCCCGAGGTGTCGTCGAAGCCGATGCTGACGCCGCCGTCGCCGGCGAAACTCGTATCGTCGCTGCCGTCGGGGTTGAAGCGCACCACGCCGAAGTTCTCGGTCCCGCCCGGGCCGGGTGTCGTACCGACGACGACGATGCGCCCCTGCGCATCGATGGTCATGTCGGTGACCGTCTTGAGCGCCGCGTCCTTGAGCACCTGCCCGCTGCTGCCGAAGGCGGACACGCGGTGGCCGTTCGCGTCGAGCTTGAACAAGCCGATCTTCGCGCCATCGGTGCCGCCGGGGACGGACAGGCAGACGATGATGCTGCCATCCGCGTTGCGGGCGGCGGCGACGCCGTGTTCGTCCTGCGCGCCGAAATACAGGCGCTCCCAGCCGGGCAGCGCATTGCCGGTCGGCGCGAACGCGGGATCGATATCACCATCGCCGGCGCGCGCCGCGCAGGGCAGCAGCGCAGCGGCGGCAGCGGCGAGCGCCGCGGCGATGGGCAGGGCGGGGAGCAGAAGGCGGTGGAACGGCATGCGTGACCTCGCGATGGCGGATGTGCCGTGGGAGTACGCAAGGCGGCGCGGGATCGGGACATCGGCCGGGGCGCACGAAGAAGAACTTCTTCCCGATTCCCGCCGTTCTCCGTGTGCTCCGTGTTTCGGGCTCCTGCTTCAGGCACCCCGGCAGTGATCACGGCACCCGGTCGGCCGGTTGCGCGCCCATGCTCGCCGCGAGCAGGTGGCGCGCGGCCTGCCAGTCGCGCTTGATCGTGCGTTCGTTGAGGCCTTCGAGTTCGGCGATTGCGGCGAAGGTGAGGCCGCCGAAGAAATGCAGCTGGACCACGCGCGCGGCCCGCGCGTCGATCGCCTCGAGTTCGCCCAGCGCGCGATCGAGGGCGAGCACTTCGAAGGCTTCCTGCGGCGTGTCCGGCACGCGCTCGTCGAGGGTGACGAACGCGGCGCCGCCACCGCGCTTGTCGGCCCCGGCGCGGCGCGCGTGGTCGACGAGCACCTGGCGCATCGCGCGTGCGGCGAGCGCCATGAAGTGACGACGGCCCTCCAGTCGCAGGGATTCGGCCGCGACGAACTTGACGTAGGCCTCGTGTACCAGCGCCGTCGTCGACAGCGTGTCGTGGCGGCCGCGCTGGCGGTGGGCACAGCGGCGCAACTCGTCGTAGAGCAGCGAGAAGAGCCGGTTCCGTGCCTCGCCGTCGCCGTGTTCGGCGCTCTCGATGAGTGCGGTCACGCTGTCGTTCATGGCGCGTCGCGGGGGCGGTCCGTTGCTGGCTGCAGCATCGTCGCGGCGGGCGCGCGCGTCAATCGCCAGCGGTGTCAGCGGCGTTCGACTTCGGCCAGCAGGTAGGGATCCGGCGTCGGCATGCCGGCGACGAGCGCACGCGCGGCGTCGCGCTCGTTGCGCGCCGCCGTCGCCTCGCGCCGCGCGTCCGCAATGCGCGCGAGCAGCACGTGCAGGCCGGCAAGCCCGGCCACGTCGCCGGGCGCCGCGCGTTCGCGTTCGGCGAGCAGTTGCACGGCGAGCGCCCGCGCCTCGTCGAGCCGGCCGAGCCCGAGCAGTGCCTGCGCGCGCGCCGTGCGTGCCGCCGGCAGGCGCGGCTCGTCGGCGGCGAGCCCTTCGAGGGTCGCGATCGCCGCGTCGGCCTCGGCCAGCGCCTGCGCCGCGAGGCCGGCCCGCGCGAGCACGGCGGCGAAGGAAATCCGCACGTACGCGCCCTCGCGCGGCGGCGCGGCATCGGAGGTCGCGATCGCGGCGGCGCGACGCGCGTGCGCGACGGCCTCGTCGATCCGGCCGCGACGCAGTTCGAGCTGCGCGATCGCGTTGAGGTCGCTCATCACCAGCGGATGACGGTCGCCGACCATCCTGCGGTGCACCTCGAGCGCATGGTGCATCAGCGGCTCCGCCTCGTCGTAGCGGCCGAGCTGGACCAGCACGACGGCGAGGTTGTTCGCGGCGGTCGCGGCAGGCGGCACATCGGCCTGGCCGAGCTCGCGGTAGATCGACACCGCCTCGCGGAACCAGCGCTCGCCGGTCGCCGGCTGGCGCCGGGAGAACGCGAGCATCCCCACGGAATTCAACGTGTTGGCGACCAGCGGGTGGCGGTCGCCGAAGGTCTTGCGCTGGATGCGCAGCGCCTCCTCGAGCGCGGCCTGCGCTTCATCCAGGCGGTTCTGCACGCGCGCGGTCGCGCCGATGACCTGCAGCGTCTCGGCCACCGCCGGATGGTCGTCGCCGAGGCGCTTGCGGCGGGCCGAGAGCGCCTTGCGCAATACCGCCTCCGCGTCCCCGTAGCGGCCCTTGTCGTACAGGGCGACGCCGTAGTCGTTGCGCATCAGCGCGACGCGCGTGTCGTCGTCGCCGTACAGTGCGCTCGCGCCCGCGATGGCCTGCTCGAATGCGGCCGCCGCCTCACCGAAGCGTGCCAGGCGAGCCAGCAGCAGGGCCTCGGCCTGGCGGTCGCGCGCCTGGTCGGCGCGGCCGGCGGCACCGCGCGCGAGGTCCTCGCGCAACGCGGCGCGCGCGTCGGCCAGCGCGTCCTCGAAGCGGCCCTGCTTCTCGCGCAGCAGCGCACGCTCGACGAGTGCGCGCGTGTGCAGTTCCGGCGTCGGCGCCGCCGCTGCGAACGTACCGAGCTCGCGTTCGGCGTCGTCGAGCCGGCCCCGCTCGCGTTCCACGGCGGCCAGCTCGAGCGCAGCCCGTGCGGCCGAAGCACCGTCCGGATCGACCTGTGCCAGCGTCGCGCGCGCGTCGGTCAGCCGTCCATTCGCCTGGTCGTATTGGCCGAGCTGCGCGTACAGCACGCCGATCGTGAGCAGCATCTCGCCCCGCAGGCGCGGCTGGTCGGCGAGTTCGCCGTCGATGCGCTCGCTGCCGCGGTCGAGCAGCTCGCGCGCGGTCACGCGTTCGCCAGCCGCCGCGTCGGGCGCGGCGCCGTCGAACACGCTGGTCAGGAACGCCTGCGACGCGCGCGCGAGGCGTGCCTCCGCCTCCGCGCGGCGCGCCTGCCACAGCGCCAGTGCGCTGCCGGCGACGACCGCGGCGAACGCGAGTGCGGCCGCGGCGGTCGCGACGCGATGCCGGCCGACGAAGCGACGCAGGCGATACGCCATGCGGTCCGCGCGCGCGGTGACCGGTCGCCCGTCGCGCCACGCGCGGACGTCGGCGGCGAATGCCTCCACGGTCGGGTAGCGGCGTGCAGGATCGGCGTCGACGGCGCGTGCGAGCACGATCGCCGCGTCGCCGCGCAGGCGCGCCGCCGGCACGGCGCGGCGCGTGGCCTCGTCGGCCTCGGCCTGCGCGCGTGCGAGCCAGCCCGACGACGCGCTGCCCGAGCGTGCGCCGGCGTAGCGCGCACCCGCGAGCAGCTCGAACAGCAGCACGCCGAGCTGGTAGACGTCGGTCGCGGTCGTCGTCGCGTCGCCGGCGAGCTGCTCGGGAGCCGCGTACGCGCGCGACAGGAAGCGGCGCTGCGTCGCGGTGCGCTCGGCCTCGTCCTCGAGCAATGCCGCGATGCCGAAGTCGAGCAGGCGCGGATGCCCGTCGCTGCCGACCAGCACGTTCTCCGGCTTGATGTCGCGGTGCACGACGAGGTGGCGATGCGCATGCGCGACCGCCTCGCACACGGCGAGGAAGGCGTCCACGCGCGCATCCAGGCTCGGCTGCGCGTTCGAGATCCACTCGCGCAGCGTCTGGCCGTCGACGAATTCCATCACGAAGTACGGCCGGCCGTCGCTGCTGACTCCGCCGTCGAGCAGGCGGGCGATGTTCGGGTGGGCGAGGCGCGACAGGATCTGCCGTTCGCGCCGGAAGCGCGCGAGCACGGCCGCGGAATCCATGCCGCGCTTGATCCGCTTCAGCGCGCCGTGCTGCACGTAGCCGTCGCCGTCACGCGCGGCGAGGTAGACCGTGCCCATGCCGCCGTCGCCGAGGCGGTGCTCGATGGTCCAGGCGCCGATGCGCGTGCCCGGCGCGAGCTCCCCGTCGGCTTCGGCTTCGGCGTCGCCGGCGAGTCGCGCCGCGAGCGCGCCGGCGCCCTCGTCGAGCAGCCGGGGTTCATGGGCCGCGAGCAGCGTGGCGAGTTCGTTCGCCAGCGCGACGTCGTCGCCGCACTGCGCGGCGATCCAGGCCTCTCGGCCGTCCGGCTCGACGTCGAACGCGTCGCGCAACAAGGCGAAGGCGCGGCGGCGGCGCTCGAGACCGTCGCAAGGGGAGGTCGGCATGGCGTCGCGGTTCCGGCGGTTGCACCGCAGCGTCATTGCCGCGGCGCCGCCCGGCACCGTGGCGGGCGACGGACGTGGCGCGAGCATCGCGGGCGCCCGCGGTCGCGTCAATCGGGCCACGGCGGCGCGCCGTGGTCGCCCGTTCTGGCGCGGTGGCCGCGCGCGCGGACGGACGAGCGAGAGGACGCGTCAGGCCAGCGGCGTCAGCCGCTCGCGCACCAGCGCGTCGGCACGCACGAGGTCGATGTCACCGATCGAGACGCGCCCGTCGGCGAGCTCGCGCAGCAGGGCGTCCTGCACCGCGCCGCGCGCGAACGCCTGTGCGTACGGCATGCGCGTGAACGTGACCATCGAGTAGCGCGGCACGAAGCGCTGCGGGTTGCGATCGGCCAGGATGCGGCCGAGTTCGCGCCGCAGCAGGAAGCCGGGATCGGCGACCGAGTCGCGCATCTCGACGTAGTTCTCCAGGGCCATCGCCGCGATCGCCTCGGCATTCGGCCGTCGCCGGCGCTCGAACTCGGCGAAGGTCCAGGCGATGTCGCCGGAATGCGCCTCGAGCAGGCCGGCCAGTTCGACCGCGTCCTCGAATCCGCAGTTCATGCCCTGGCCGTGGAACGGCACGATCGCGTGCGCGGCGTCGCCGACGAGCAGCGCGCGCCGATCGAGATGCCAGCGATCCAGGTAGAGCGTCGCCAGCACGCCGACCGGATTCGCGGCGAAGTCCTGCTCCAGTTCGGGAATCAGCGGCAGCGCGTCGGCGAACTCGCGTTCGAACAGCGTGCGTGCGGCCGCCGGCGAGGTGATCGTGTCGAAACCGGGGTCGCCGACGCTCGGCAGGAACAGCGTGACGGTGAAGCTGCCTTCGGCATTCGGCAGCGCGATGCACATGTAGTGGCCACGCGGCCAGATGTGCAGCGCATTGGGTTCGATCGCGAAGCGCGCCGACCCGGTGGGTCCGGCGCCGGCGATCGCAGCCGCCTCGCCCGCGGGCGGGATTTCCAGTTCCTTGTAGCCGTGGCCGAGTTCCTCGACGCGCTCGCCGAGCGGCGAGGCCGCGTTCATCGCCGCGCGCAGTGCGGAGCCCGCGCCGTCGGCGCCGATCGCGAACGCACCGGCATGTTCGCGGGTTCGGTCCGCGGCCTCGTCGTGGAAGCGCAGGACGACGCCGTCGCCGAACGTGGCGTCGACCAGTCGCTGGCCGAAATGGAAGCGTGCGCCGGCCTGTTCCGCGGCGTCGATGAGGGCGATGTTCAGCCGCCCGCGGCTGATCGACCAGATCACCTCGCTGTCGTCGCGTCCGTAGCGCAGCAGTTCCGTGCGCCCGTCGCGGTGGTGGACCATGCGGCCGCGCATCATGACCGCGAGCCGCATGACTTCGTCGGTGAGTCCGGCCAGGCGCAGGCCGTGCAGGCCGCGCTCGGCCAGCGCAAGGTTGATCGAGCGGCCGCCGGCGTAGCCCGCGACGCGCGGATCGGGCCGGCGTTCGAAGACCTCGACCGCGAAGCCGCGCTGCGCGAGCAGGGTCGCGAGGAGGGCGCCGACCAGCCCGCCCCCGACGATCGTGATGTCGCGTCCGCCCATGGGTCCCACCGTCTCCGATGCGAGCGCGGAAACATGCGCGATCGTGGCGAAGCTGGCAAGTACCGGCCGCGCCCTGGTCCATCGCACTCCGCATCGGTGCGCGACGACGAGGCATGCCGCGGGTCATGCCGCCCTTGAACCGCGGCGGCACGACGCCATGCTCATCCGGACACGGGTGCATGCGCAGGGGCTCGCGCATGCTGCAGGCGCGGGAATCGCGCGCTACAGTGCCGTCGCGGTCGAACGTGGCCGGGCGGCCGGCGGGGAGCACGCATGCGGATCAGCCTCGAACTGGAACCGGCGGACATCGAACGCCTGCACGCCGCACTCGCGCGCGCGCGGCGTGCGAGCGCCTGCGCGGACGAGATCGACATCATCGAGGCGGCGAAGTACGCGCTCGACCACCTGAACACGGCGCGCACGCCGGCCTTCGTGCGCAAGCGCGTGGTCGAGGTGCAGAAGCTGATCATGATGCTCGAGGACGAGGCCTGGGCGCTGTCGGGCGACGAGCGCGACGACATCATCGAGACCCTCGTCTACTTCAGCGACCCGGACGACCTCATTCCAGACGAGGTCGAGGTCATCGGCCTGCTCGACGATGCGATCATGCTCGAGCTGCTGCTGCAGCGCATGCGCCACGTGCGCAAGGCCTATGCGGATTTCTGCACTTTCCGCGCCGCGCTGCAGGCCGACCTGCGCGACGCCGACGGGCGCCGCGCGCACGCGCGCGACCTCGCCGCGCTGCGCCAGCAGCTGCAGGCGCGCATGCGCAGGACGCGCCGCCGCGATGGCCGCCGCGAGGAAGCGCGGGCGGTCTGAAGCCGGAGCCGGAAGCACGACGGACGCGAAGGAGAGCGATCCCGGCTTGGAACATCGGGCACACGGTGCGCACCGAGAGGCAGCCTTCGGGTGCCGTGCGGGCGGGGACGAGCGCGTTGCATCGGGTCGGACCCGGCCGCGCAGCCGCGAGTGCACGGGCCGAGCCATCGTCCGCGGAAACGTCGGGGTGCCGACACGCGCGCGGCCAGCGCGGAAGGTCCTCGGGGCGCGGCTAGATCCGCGCGATGCGCACCCGCCGCCCCTTGATGCCGCGTTCGCGCAGGCGTTCGAGCGCGCGGGCGGCGTCTGCGCGGCGGATCGCGACGTAGCTGCGGGTCGGGAACACGTCGATCTTGCCGACCGCGTCGGCGGAGAGTCCGGCATCGCCGGTCAGCGCGCCGAGGATGTCGCCGGGGCGCATCTTGTCGGTGCGGCCGGCATCGATGCGCAGCGTGACCATCGGCGCGTGCAGGTCGCGTGGCGCGCCGGATGCGCGCAGGGCGTCCCACCGCAAGGCCGCACCGGTGCGTGCCTCGAGCGCGTGCGCGCGTGGCATCTCGCGCGCGGTGACGAGGTTCAGCGCGAGGCCGGCCGCGCCCGCGCGCGCGGTGCGCCCGATCCGGTGGCGGTAGGTATCCGGGTCCGGCGGCAGCTCGAAATTGACGACCGCGGCGAGGTCCTTGATGTCGAGGCCGCGCGCGGCGATGTCGCTGGCCACGAGCACGCTGCAGCTGCGGTTGGCGAAGCGCACCAGCACCTCGTCGCGGTCGCGCTGTTCCATGTCGCCGTGCAACGCGAGCGCGTCGATGCCGGACCGGGCGAGCGCGCCGGCGACGTCGTCGACGTCGCGGCGTGTATTGCAGAACACCACGCTCGATGCCGGCCGGTGCTGCGCGAGCAGCGCCACCAGGGCGGCAGGCTTGCGCGCCGCTTCGGTCTCGAAGAAGCGCTCGTCGATCGCCGGCTGTTCATGCGCACCCTCGATCGACACCTCCAGCGGTTCGCGCAACAGGTCGCGCGCGATCGCGCGGATGGCCTCGGGGAACGTCGCCGAGAACAGCAGGCCCTGCCGCCTCGGCGGCAGGTGGCGCACGACGTCGCGGATCGCTTCCTCGAAGCCCATGTCGAGCATGCGGTCGGCTTCGTCGAGCACCAGCGTCTTCGCCTTCGCCAGGGAGAGTGCCTGCTTCTTCAGGAGCTCCTGCACGCGGCCCGGCGTGCCGACGATCACGTGTGAATCCTTGCGCAGCGACGCGAGCTGCGGTGCGAGCGCGACGCCGCCGGTCAGGGTCAGCACCTTGAGGTTCGGGACCTTCGCCGCGAGCCGCCGGACCTCCTTCGCAACCTGGTCGGCGAGTTCGCGCGTCGGGCACAGCACGAGCGCCTGCGGCTTGAGCAGCGACACGTCGAGCCGGTGCAGCAGGCCGAGCGCGAACGCGACCGTCTTGCCGCTGCCGGTCGGCGCCTGCGCGATGAGGTCGCGCCCGGCGATGATCGCGGGCAGGCTGGCGGCCTGGACCGGCGTCATCTCGGCATAACCGAGCGTTTCGAGCGCGGCATGCAGGGCAGCGGGCAAGGGTATCGAAGAGAAGGAAGGCATGCCCGATTCTCGCAGGTCCGGGTGCATCGCGCGCGGCAGCCCTGCCGTTCGCGCCCCCGTCCCTGCCTTCCCGGCGCCCATTGGCTTTCCGCTGGCGGGAGAGGGCAGGGCGGGGCGACGACCGCGATGGATGCGGGACGACCGGTCTTCGTCGTTCCGGGTCAGGCCAGGTGCCGCCGGAAGGCGAGGCTGATGCGGGGCTCGACCGGCCGCGCGGTCTTCGGCACGCCGTGCAGCCAGTGCCGTTGCGAGGCGAAATCCATCACCAGCAGGCTGCCGTGCTCGAGTGCGATGCGCCGCGTGCGCCGCGGCGGTTCGATCGCGCCGACGAGCATCGTGCGCGTGCCGCCGAGCGAGACGATCGCAATCGGCGCCGACGGATCGAGTGCGCCGGTGCGATCGTGGTGCGGAGCAACGCTGTCGCGGCCGTCGCGGTAGAGGTTGAGGCCGACGTCGGTGAACGCGGTGCCCAGGCGCGCTGCGACCAGCCCGGCGCATTCTTGCAGCGCGCAGGGCAGGTCCGCGGCGTCGAGTGGGTAATGCGCCAGTAGGCGCGGCACCGCGACCTCGCGCTCGTACATCGTGCGCCGTTCGGCGCGCCACGGGACGCCCGCGTGCAAGGAGGCGAACCACCGGTCCGCCCGATCCTGGGCGACGAAGGCCGGGAAATAGGTCATCCGCGCGCGGCCGTCGTTCACCACGTCGACCGGCGCGGACATCGGCAACTGCAACGACATCCGCTCGAGATGGGGGCGGACGCCGCCGACTCCAGCGGCGCCCGCCGCGGACGCTAGGACGACCGGCGCGCGCGCGTGCGCGCCGCCTTCTTCGCTGCCGCCGAACGGCTGCGCGCGCTCCTCGCCCGCGTCTTCTTCGCGGGCGACTTGCGCGCCGTGCTCTTCTTCGAGGCGCCGCGGCCGCGCGTCGACTGGCGTGCGCTGCTCTTGCGGGCCGCCGACGTCCGCCCAGCCGTGGCCTTGCGGGCGGACTTGCGCGGCGCCTGTCGGGTGGCGGACTTGCGCTTCGCCGACTTCTTCGTCGCGGCCTTGCGCGCTGTCTGCTTCGTCGCCGACTTGCGTCCGCCCGACTTCTTCGTCGCCGACTTCTTGCTCGCCGTCTTCGGGCCCTTCGCACCGCCGTCCTGCTTGTTGACCGTCGCCCAGGCACGCTTCTGCGCGGTCTTCTTCGACACGCCCTTGCGCTCGTAGCCTTCCTCGATGTGCTCGGCCTGGCGTCGCTGCTTGCTGCTGTAGCTGGATTTGTCACCGCGTGGCATGGAGGCCTCCTTCGTGGCGGGGATGACGGGCTCAGGCGGCCGGGCCCGTGGCCGGATCCGGGTGTGACGGCGCCTCGCCGTGGCGACACGAGGCATGGCCGCAGGTGCAGGTTGCCGATGCCTGGGCGTAGCCCTGGCGCTGGTCGCGGCACGCGTCCGAGCACCAGCGCTGCGGCGGGGTGACCTGGCAGGTGCAGCCCGGATGCGCGCAGCAGCTCGCCTCGTCGGGCGCGCTTTCGCGTTGCGTGCGCACTGCCGGCACGAACGGCGAGACCGGGTCGCTGGTCGGGAACGTCTCCTTCAGCGCCTCGTCGAGCGCATGGCTCTCGTGCGCCTTGCGCGCCTCGCGTTCGTGCGGCGTTTCCGCCGCGGGCGGCGGCGTCGTCGGATCGGGTGGGTCCTTGCGGTCACGACTCATGCGACATCTCCTCGATGATGCGGAAAGAACGGCTCGTCATGGATTGCCTTCGCCGCCGGACGCACCGTAGACCTGCCCGGTCACGTACGACGCGTCGTTCGCGGCCAGCGCGACGTACACGGGCGCGATCTCGGCCGGCTGGCCGGGTCGGCCGAGGGGCGTGTCACCGCCGAAGGTCGGCACTCGATCCGGCGTCTGGCCACCGGTCACCTGCAGCACGGTCCAGAACGGGCCGGGCGCGACCGCATTCACGCGGATTCCCTTGGCGGCGAGCTGCTTCGCGAGGCCCTTGGAAAAGTTCGCGATGCCCGCCTTGGTCAGCGCGTAATCGAGCAGGTGCGGCGAGGGATCATAGGAATTGACCGACGCGGTGTTGATGATCGATGCGCCCGGCGGCAGGTGCGCCACCGCGGCCTTCGTGATCCAGAACATCGCGTAGAGGTTCGTCTTCAGCGTCCAGTCGAACTGTTCGGTCGTGAGTTCGAGGATCGATTCGCAGGCCTGCTGCCGGCCGGCATTGTTGACGAGCAGGTCGAGCCCGCCGAGTTCGGCGACGGCCCGCTCGACCAGTGCGCGGCAGAACGCCTCGTCGCGGATGTCGCCGGGCAGGCACGCGGCCTTGCGCCCCTCCGCGCGGATCAGCTGCGCGACCTCGCGCGCATCCTCCTCCTCCGCGTCGAGATAGGACAAGGCGACGTCGGCGCCCTCGCGGGCGAACGCGATCGCGACGGCGCGGCCGATGCCGGAATCGGCGCCGGTCACGAGCGCCTTGCGTCCCGCGAGCCGGCCGCGACCCACGTACGACGTCTCGCCGTGGTCCGGACGCGGTTGCATGCGCGAAGCGAGCCCGGGCCAGGGCTGCGACTGCCTGGGGAACGGCGGCTTCGCGTACAGCCCGGTCGGGTCCTGCAGCGCTTCGGCGGGGCGATGGGCGGTGTCGGCGCGATCGTTCATGGCGGGCTCCGGATGTCGCCGACCACGCTAGACGCGCGCGACCGGCTCGGCGGTGAACACGCGCCGGCGGCGTCAGCGCGCATTCACGCCGCGCGCGGAGATGACCCCTGCGCCGGCCTTGCGGTAGCATCGACGCGGGTGTCGGTCGCATCGTGCGGCGCGACAGGACGTCACGCCGGTCGGGCCGCCGCGTGGAGTACGCGTGCATGAAGAAGACACCCGCCCGACGTTCGCGCTCGCGCGCACAGGCCCTCGCCGAGCGCGCGTTCGCCGCCCTCGACCACTTCCTGCACGTCGAGGCCGTCAGCGGCATCGTGCTGCTCGTCGCCGCGGCGATCGCCGTGGCCTGGGCCAATTCGCCGTATGCGCACGGCTACGAAGCGCTCTGGCACCTGCCGGTCAAGCTGTCCATCGGCGACCACGCGTTCGAGCAGTCGCTGCACTTCTGGATCAACGACGTGCTGATGACGGTGTTCTTCCTCGTCGTCGGCATGGAGATCCGCTACGAGATCGCCGAGGGCGCACTGAGCAGCTGGCGCCAGTCGGTCCTGCCGGTGGTCGCGGCGACCGGCGGCGTCGTCGCGCCGGCGCTGATCTACTTCGCGCTGAATCCGGACCCCGGCGCGCGCCAGGGCTGGGCCGTGCCGACCGCGACCGACATCGCGTTCGCGGTCGGCGTGCTCGCCCTGCTCGGGCGCTCCATACCGTCCGGCGTGCGCATCCTGCTGCTCGCGCTGGCGATCATCGACGACATCATCGCGGTGCTGCTGATCGCCGCGTTCTATTCGGCCAGTCTCGCCTATTCGGGCTTCGCGATCGCCCTGCTCGGCGTCGTCGTGGTGATCGCGCTGCAACGCGCGGCGATCGGCTCGGCATGGGCCTACGTGCCGCCGGGCGCGCTGGTCTGGGTCGGGCTCTACGTCGCCGGCGTGCATCCGACGCTCGCCGGCGTCGTGCTCGGCCTGATGACGCCGGTGCTGCCGTTGCCGATGCGCGGGCCGCCGCTGAACATCCTGACCCAGCGCGCCGAGGAGATCAGCAGCGAGCCCGCATCGAGCGCGAAGCAGCTGAGTGGCGCCCTGCGCGAGTTGCGCGCGGCGCAGCGCGAGCTGCTGCCGCCGGTCGCACGCGTGCAGACGGCGCTGCATCCATGGGTCGCCTTCATCGTGATGCCGCTGTTCGCGCTCGCGAACGCCGGCGTGCCGGTCCGCCTCGACGCATTCACCGATCCCGCCGACCGGCCGATCCTCGTCGGCGTCGCGGTCGCGCTGCTGCTCGGCAAGCCACTGGGCGTGCTGGCGGCGAGTGCGTTCGCCGTCCGCGTCGGGCTGTGCCGCCTGCCCGACGGCACCGGCTGGGGCGGCGTCCTCGTCGTCGGCCTGCTCGCGGGCATCGGGTTCACGATGTCGATCTTCATCGCGATGCTCGCGTTCTCCGATCGCGGCATGCTCGACGCCGCCAAGCTCGGCATCCTGCTCGGCTCGTGCGTGGCGGCGCTGGCGGGCCTCGCCTGGGGGCTCGTCTACGCCCGTTCGCAGCGACGCGCGGCCGCCTGAGGCGGCCGCGCCGGCGCGGCCGTGCGCGCCGCGCGTACACTTCGCGCATGGGCCAGAGCCCCGAACTGCTGCGCCGCCTGCTGCGCGCCAAGGACTGCATGGACCGCCACTCGCACGAGGCGTGGCCGATCCACCGCCTGGCGCAGGTCAGCGCGGTCTCCGCCGCGCACTTCGCCCGGTCGTTCGCCGCGGCGTTCGGCCTGCCGCCGCACCGTTACCTGCTGACGCGTCGGATCGAGCGCGCCGTGGCCTTGCTGCGCGACACCGACCTGCCGGTCACCGAGATCGCGTTCCGCACCGGCTGGAAGAGCCTCGGCACGTTCGGCCGCATCTTCCGCGACATCACCGGCGAGAGCCCGGGTGCGCTGCGCGAGCGGGCGCGTGCGGCGCGCCACGTGCACGCGGCCGTGCCCGAGTGCGTCGTGCGCGCGGCGCAGCGGCCCGATCTCAGGACAGCAGTTTCGGAGAAGCGCCGCGGCTGAGCGCCGGGCCAGAATGGACCTCCCAACCAGCAGGGAGGTCGCATGAATCCAGGCGTCGATGTCGCAGGCATCTACGTGCGTGACCAGGACGAGGCGCTCGACTTCTATGTCGGCAAGCTCGGCTTCGTCGTGCACGCGGACGTACGCAACGGCGAATACCGATGGCTGACGGTCCACCATCCGGCGCAGCCCTCGTTCCAGCTCGGCCTGTTCCGGCCGGGGCCGCCCGTCCATGACCCGGCGACCGCGCGTGCGTTGGCCGAACTGGTCGCGAAGGGGGCGATGCCGCCGCTGGTGCTCGCCGTCGACGACTGTCGCGCCGAATACGAGCGCCTGCTCGCCAACGGCGTCGAGTTCACGCAGGAACCGGTCGCGCGCTACGGCGCGGTCGACGCCGGTTTCCGCGACCCGTCCGGCAACGGATGGAAGATGATCCAGCCGCCGCCGGCACGGAGGCCGTCATGAATACCGCCGCGTGGATGCGCCAGGGGCATCGCTGGCTGTCGATCGTGTTCTCGCTCGCGGTCGCGGGGAATTTCGCGTTCCGCGCCGTCGCCAGCGGCGAGCCGCCCGCGTGGCTGACGTACTCGCCGCTGCCACCGCTGCTGCTGCAGTGGCTGTCGGGCCTGTACCTGTTCGCCCGCCCACACCTCGAGCGGCGACGCGCGCCGGCGCGGGCCTGAGAGCGGCGCGCCGCGGCCGCGCCGGCCCGTGCGCGCGCCGCGGCGAAGGCGACCTTCGGCACGGTGCCAGGCACGGGCCAGTGCGCTAGGCTCGCCGCTTCCTTCGGAGGGGCGACGATGCGAACGCTGTTCAGGTGGCTGTTCCGGCTGGTCCTGCTCGTGCTGGTGCTCGGTGTCGGGCTGTTCGTGCACGTGTGGTACTTCAAGCCGTACAAGATCGACTGGTTCTACGGCAAGGTCTTCGCGCAGTTCGCGCTGCAGAGCCCGGAAATGCTCAGCAGCATGCGGATCCTGCCGGCGTGGGCCGACTTCTACAGCGACGAGCTCGACGACGCCTCGCCGGAACGCGAGGCCGAGCTCGCCGCCCAGGTGCGCGGTTACGCCGAAACCCTGCATGCCTACGACCGCGGCAGGCTCGATGCGGAGGGCAAGCTGTCCTACGACGTGCTCGACTATTTCCTGTCGATGCAGGTCGAAGGCGACCGCTTCCGCAACCATGCCTTCCCGGTGAACCAGCTGTTCGGCGTGCAGTCGTCGCTGCCGAATTTCCTCGCCCAGCAGCATCAGGTGAACGACCGCCACGATGCCGACGCGTACATCGCGCGGCTCGACCTGTTCCCGCGGAAGTTCTCGCAGGTGCTCGATGGACTGAAGGTGCGCGACGCCGCCGGCATCGTGCCGCCGAAGTTCACGGTGGATGAGGTCATCGAGCAGATGAAGGGCTTCATCGGCGTGCCGGCGAAGGAGAACATGCTGTACACGAGCTTCCGCGAGAAGCTCGGCCAGATCGCGCCGGACCGGCTCTCGCCGGGTGATCGCGACGAGCTGCTCGGGCGCGCGGAACAGGCGATCGAGCACAACGTCTATCCGGCCTACCACCTCCTGATCGACTGGTTCACCGGCCTGCAGCCGAAGGCGACCCGCAACGAAGGCGCGTGGAGCCTGCCCGACGGCGAGGCGTACTACGCGTGGTGCGTGCGCATGCATACGACGACGGACATGACGCCGGAGCAGGTGCACCAGCTCGGCCTCGCCGAGGTCGCCCGCATCACGGCCGGGATGGACGCGATCCTGCAGTCGCAGGGGCTCGTCGAAGGCCCGATCGGCCCGCGCGTGCAGGAGCTCGCGCACCGCCCCGGCGCGACCTTTGCGAACACGCCGGAAGGCAAGGCCGAGATGCTCGCGCAGTACCAGGCCATCCTCGACGAGGTCGACGCGGGCCTCGGCGACGCATTCCGCGCGCGCCCGAAGCTCGGCGTGCAGGTCAAGGCGGTGCCGGAATTCGCCCAGAAGACCGCGCCCGGCGCGTACTACGAGCCGGGTTCGTTCGACGGCACGCGGCCGGGCACCTTCTTCGCCAACATGCGCGACACCGGCGAGAACCCCAAGTTCGCGATGCGCACGCTCGCCTACCACGAGGGCATCCCGGGACACCACTTCCAGATCACCCTGGCGCAGGAGCTGCAGGGCGTGCCGTTCTTCCGCCGCGTGCTGCCGTTCACCGCGTACGCCGAGGGTTGGGCGCTCTATGCCGAGCGGCTCGCCTGGGAGCTCGGGTTCCAGAAGGATCCGCTCGACGACCTCGGTCGCCTGCGCGACGAGATGATGCGCGCGGTGCGCCTGGTGGTGGACTCCGGCATCCACTACAAGCGCTGGACGCGCGAGCAGGCGATCGAATACATGATGGAGAACACCGGCATGTCGGAGACCGACGTGACGGCGGAGATCGAGCGCTACTTCGTGTCGCCGGGCCAGGCGCTCGCGTACAAGGCGGGCATGCTGAAGATCCTGGAGCTGCGCGAGAAGGCGAAGCAGGCGCTCGGCGCGGACTTCACCCTCGGCGAGTTCCACGACGTCGTGCTGACCCACGGCTCACTGCCGCTCTCGTTGCTCGAGCGCGTCGTCGACGACTGGATCGCGGGAAAGGCGCAGTAGTCCGGCGCAGCTCCGCCGCCGCGGTGATGCGTGCGGCGGAGCCGTGGGGATCGCGCGTGCCGCCATGCGAGCGGCGTCGGTCCTCCCCTCTTCCGCTCGCGGGAGAGGGGAGGGCGGCACGAAGCGCGCGGCGCCTGGCATTCGCGCCCGCGGCGCTCCTGCAGCGGGCTTTCAGCGGTCGCGCCCGCAGTCGGGACCGGTCTCGAGCGCACGCACTTCGCATTCGACGGTCCACTCGTTGCCGTGCACGGCGAGGAAGCGCTCGGTGAGCGCCACCGCCTCGTCCATCGAGGGGGCCTCGAGGATCGCGTAGCCGCCGATGACCTCCTTCGTTTCGGTGAACGGGCCGTCGGTGACGGAGATGCGGCCGCGATCGAGCTTCACGCGGCGGCCCTCGCGCGTCGGGCGCAGGCCGGCGGTGTCGACCAGGCTGCCTTCGCGCGTCATGTCCTCGATCAGCCGGCCCATGTCGGCCATCAGCTGCTCGCTGGGCACCACACCGGTGTTCTCGTTGATCCGGATCATCGAAATGAATCGCATGGGTTCGTAGCTCCTCGCTGGGACCCGCTGTGGCGGGCAGGACCGCCGCTCTGGCGGGTTTCGCCGACTACGACGATCGGGACCGCGCGCGATCGACATCCCGATGCGCCCGTCGCGAGGGTGGAGCGCTGCGGCGCGGTGCTGCGGCAGGTTGCCCCACCCCGGGTGCGTGGTGCTCGCCGCCGCGGCGGTTCGGGGCTAACCTGCCGGCGGTATTCCGGCCCGGCCATCGCATGCATTTCCTGCCGTCCGCCCTGCGCATCGTCCTCGCCTTCCTGCTCATCTTCGCGAGCACGCTGCTGCACGTGACTCCGTTGTTCGCCCTGACGCTGGCGAAGGCGATCCTGCCGTTCTCGCCGGTGCGGCGAGCGATCGATCCATTGCTCACCGGCATCGCCGAGAGCTGGGTCGGGTTCAACAACCGCATGATCGACCTGTTCACGCGAACGCGCGTGCGTGTCCACGGCCCAGGCGACCTGCGCCGGGATGGCCACTACCTCGTGCTCGCGAACCACCAGGGCTGGGTCGACATCCCGATCCTGCAGAAGGTGTTCAACCGCCGCATCCCGCTGCTGCGGTTCTTCCTCAAGAGCCAGCTGTTCTGGGTACCACTGCTCGGGCTCGCCTGGTGGGCGCTCGATTTCCCGTTCATGAAGCGCTACACCCGCGAGCAGCTCGCACGCCGGCCCGAACTCGCCGGGCGCGACATCGAGGCGACCCGGCGCGCCTGCGAGCGCTTCCGCCACATCCCGGTGTCGGTGATGAACTTCGTCGAGGGCACGCGCTTCACCGAGGCGAAGCACGCGGCGCAACGGTCGCCGTACCGCCACCTGCTGAAGCCGAAATCGGGCGGCGTCGCCTTCGTGATCGATGCGATGGGCGACGGCCTGCAGGCGATCCTCGACGTCACGATCGCGTATCCGGGCGGCCGGCCGACCCTGCTCGACCTGTTCGGCGGGCGAATCGACGAGGTGCACGTGCACTTGCGCGAGCTGTCGATTCCGCGCGAGTTCGTCGGCGGCGACTACCAGGGCGACGAGGCGTTCCGCGCGCGATTCCAGGCCTGGATCAATGCGCGCTGGTCGGAAAAGGACGCGCTGCTTTCGACCCTGCTCGGGGCCGGCGAGGAAGACCGGAATACGAAGGTCACGACGAAGACCCTGGGAAGGGACTGAAACGCGAAGCACGCCGGGCACCCGGAAGACGAGCATTCCTGTCGGGCTCGCGCGTGTCCACGAATCGCTACTCCCGCGTGTGGTTCGCGTGCCCGGTGTTCCGGCCTTTCGCCGTCCCGGCCGACCGGTCCGGTCGCGACGGTTACACGGCGAGGCCGCAGGCGCGGCCGGAGGCCCAGGCCCACTGGAAGTTGTAGCCGCCGAGCCAGCCGGTGACGTCGACGACTTCGCCGATGAAGTAGAGGCCGGGGACGCGCCGCGACTGCATCGTCGACGAGGACAGTTCGCCCGTGTCGACGCCGCCGAGGGTGACTTCGGCGGTGCGGTAGCCCTCGGTGCCGCTGGCGACGAGCGGCCAGGAGGAAAGGGTGGCGGCGATGTCGCGCAGGTCGGCGTCGCGGCATGCATGCATCGGCCGGTTCGCGATCCAGTGTTCGCACAGGCGTTGCGCGAAGCGCTTCGGCAGCCGCTCGGCGAGCACGCTGCGCAGTTCGGCGGCGCCGCGAGACTGGCGCTGCGCGCGCAGCCAGGCGTAAGCATCGACGCCCGGCAACAGGTCGATGCGCAGGTCGTCGCCGGGCTGCCAGTACGAGGAGACCTGCAGGATCGCCGGTCCACTGACGCCACGATGGGTCAGCAGCATCGCGTTGCGGAATGCGGCGCCGCTGCAGCGTGCCTCGACCGGCAGCGCGACACCGGCGAGGTCGGCCAGCCGCTGCTGGTGCGTGCCGGCGAGGGTCAGCGGCACGAGGCCCGCGCGCGTCGGCAGCACGCGGTGGCCGAACTGGCGCGCGAGTTCGTAACCGAAGCCGCTCGCGCCCATGCTCGGGATCGACAGGCCGCCGCTCGCGACGACCAGCGACGGCGCGACGAAGGTTCCGCGCGTCGTATCGACCTCGAAGTCGCCGCCGCCGTCGGCCTCGCGGCGGCTTACGCGCTCGATCGCGCAGTGGGTCTCGATGCGCACGTCGCCGGCGGCGCACTCGTCCAGCAACAGGCGCACGATCTGCTTCGACGACTCGTCGCAGAACAGCTGGCCGAGTTCCTTCTCGTGGTAGGCGATGCGGTGGCGCTCGACCAGCGCGATGAAATCCGTCGGCGTGTAGCGCGCGAGTGCCGACTTGCAGAAGTGCGGGTTGGCCGACAGGTAGTTCGCCGGCGATGCGCCGGTGTTGGTGAAATTGCAGCGGCCGCCGCCCGACATCAGGATCTTCTTGCCGACGCGGTTGGCATGTTCGATCACGAGCACGCGACGGCCGCGCTGTCCGGCCGTCAGTGCGCACATCAGCCCGGCGGCGCCGCCGCCGACGACGATGACGTCGAACGCGTGCCCCGCCTCGCCCACGCTCATCGCGCGATCGCGCGGCCGCCGATGCGCACCTCGCGCACCAGCGGCCCACCGATCCAGTAGCAGAGCGCCGCCGGGCTGTCGACGTCCCACACGACGAAGTCGGCGCGCCGGCCTGGCGCGAGCACGCCGCGATCGGCGAGGCCGAGCGCGCGCGCCGCGTTGGCGGTCGCACCGCGCAGCGCCTCTTCAGGCGTCAGGCGGAACAGCGTGCAGGCCATGCCCATCGCCAGGCGCAACGACAACAGTGGCGACGTGCCCGGGTTGAGGTCGGTCGCGATCGCGATCGGCACGCCGTGGGCGCGCAGCTGGTCGAGCGGCGGCAATCGCGTCTCGCGCAGGGCGTAGAACGCGCCCGGCAGCAGCACGGCGACGCTGCCTGCGGCCGCCATCGCACGCACGCCGTCCTCGCTGGTCCACTCGAGGTGGTCCGCCGACAGGGCGTCGAACGAGGCCGCGAGCGCGGCGCCGTCGAGGTCGGACAGCTGGTCCGCGTGCAGCTTGACCGGCAGGCCGTGGCGGCGCGCAGCCTCGAACACGCGCCGCGTCTGCGCCGGCGTGAACGCGATCCGTTCGCAGAACGCGTCGACCGCGTCGGCGAGCCGTTGCGCCGCCGCGGCCGGGATGATCGTGTCGCAGACGAAGTCGATGTAGTCGTCTGCGCGCCCGGCATACTCGGGCGGCAGCGCGTGCGCCGACAGCAGGGTCGTGCGCACGCCGATGCCGAGCGCTTCGCCGATGCGGCGCGCGACGCGCAGCATGCGCAGCTCGCTGTCGGCATCGAGGCCGTAGCCGGACTTGACCTCGACCGTGGTGACGCCGTCGGCGAGCAGGGCACGCGCGCGCGGCAGGGATGCGGCGAACAGGGCGTCCTCGCCGGCTTCCCGGGTCGCGCGCACGCTCGAGGCGATGCCGCCGCCGGCGCGCGCGATCTCCTCGTAGCTCGCGCCCTGCAGGCGCAGCTCGAACTCCGCGGCGCGGTCGCCGCCGAACACGAGGTGCGTATGGCAGTCGACCAGGCCCGGCGTGACCAGCGCACCCGCGGCTGATTCGACCTGCGCCGCGCGCCCGCGTGCATCGGCGGGCAGGGCCGAGCGTGGTCCGGCGAACACGATCGTGCCGTCCTTCCATGCCAGCGCAGCGTCGTCGAGCAGGCCGCACGATGCGCCGCCGTCCTGCATCGTCGCCAGGCGCGCATCCAGCAACAGGCCGTCCCAGTCGGGTTTCATGCGTCGTCCATCCAGCGGGAGTCCGCATGATTATCGCGCAGCCGCGCGCCGGCGGCCCGGTGCGCGGGAACGCGTGACGGCCGGAGCATGGCTCCGGCCGTCCTGCGAGGGCGGCGGGACGAACCCGCCGCAGCCGCATTCAGCGATCGAAGCCGTCGACGAAGATCTGGTTGAGCACGATGCGTGCCGCGCCGAAGTCGTAGTTGGCGCCGCTCTTCTGCCAGCTGCCGGCGACGTAGATGCCGTCGTGGTACACCTGCACGTCGGCGACGTCGTCGGACTGGTGCACGCCGCCGAAATCGATCGGCGTCAGCAGCGAGTCGCTGTGGCCGTCGAAGCGGTAGCGGCCGACCAGCCAGTCGCTGTCGGCGCCGGTCGCCCGGTAGTTCGCCGCCACGACGAAGCCGACGTTGGGCTGCAGCGCCACGCGATCGAACGTCAAGGCATCGCCCGCGGTGACGACGGTGTAGCCGTTGGTGCCGTCGCCGCCGCTGAAGGACGTGTCGTAGGCGCAGGCCTGGCCGCGACGCTTGGCGATCAGGCCGCTGCGGACCACGCCGGACATCTGCGCGTAGCCGACCACGACGAGGTCGTCTTCGAGGCCGCCGCCGTTGTGCAGGAGCACGAGGTCGACGAGCTCGGTGTCGCGCGAGTTGCTGCCGTCCACCTCGAACACGCATTCGTCGCTCGGCGCGAGCTGGTCGACGCTGCCGTCGGTGTCGAGGCGCACGATCAGGGCGGAGCTGTCGTTGCCGCCGACGACGTCGGTCTTGCCGACCGCGACGATCTTGCCGTTCGAGGCGATGCCCACGGCGTTGATCTGGTGGCGCTCGTAGAGGTTCGTCGTGCGCATCATCTGCAGCCCCGAGCCCTGCAGCCCGAACGACGGGTCGAGCGCGCCACTGGACTGGAAGCGCGCGAACGCGGCGTAGGTGTCGCTCGCGCTGGCGACGGCCGTGGTGCCGGCGAGGACGACCTTGCCGTCCGGCTGCAGCGCGATGGCGCGTGCGATGTCGCGGCTCAGCGTCGGGCCGAGGTCGAACGACGCGCTGACGCACGAGGTTCCGGTCGCGTTGAACAGCAGCGGCACGCCGCCGGTCGAGAACGCGCACAGCACGAAGTCCCAGTTGTCGGCGGTCTTCTTGCGGTAGCCGCCGAGCAGCAGGCTGTTGTTGCGCATGACGATGCCGGCGGTGTTGAACAGCTCACCCTGCGAGGCCTGCGTCATCGCGCGGCCGTCGGTGCCGAAGTTGGCGTCGATCACGCCGTTCGGCAGCAGCCGCGTGACGCCCATGCGCGAGGTGCCGTTGGCATCGCGCACGGTGCCGGAGATGTACATCGAGCCGTCGGGCCCGATCACGCTGGCCGTCGCGAAGTCGGCCATGTTGCCGCCGTAGTCGAAGGCGATCGGCGACTTGCCCGTGTTGGCGGGGCCCCATTGGGTGTCGAGCATGCCTTCCGCAGCGGTCGCGCTGGCGGTGATTCCGGCCTGCAGCACGGCGCAGGCGAGCAGGCTGCGAAGCGGGTTGGTCGGGATGGCCATCTGCGTACTCCTCTGTGCGCGTCGGAATGAGCGCTCGGGCCTGCATACGGGCCGGGGGCCGGACAGGGATCACGCGCGGGCGGGGAATTTCCCTCAGCGGCCGGCCGCCGCTGCCGGACCACGCGTCGCGGCCGTCGCGCGGCCGCGCCGAAGCGCCATGCCCCGCGCGGGCGATGGCAATGCGCGCGCGACGCGGCTACGCTCCGCGCGCACACGAAGGAATGCCGATGCAGAGCAGCCGCCTTGACGCCCAGCACGCCTGGTTCGCACACGGATTCGAGGACGACGTCGCCGTCCGGACCGATGCGTCCGGTACCTTCGCGTCGTTCGAGGTCGGCGCGCATGCCGCGGATGGGATGCCGCTCGGCCGCTTCGTGCTGCCCGGCGTGCCGAACCTGCACTCGCACGCGTTCCAGCGCGCGATGGCGGGGCTCGCCGAGCGTCGCGCGGCCGCCGAGGACAGCTTCTGGACCTGGCGCGAAGTCATGTATGCGTTCGCCGGCCGCGTCGGCCCGGACGAGCTGCGCGCGATCGCCGCGCAGCTCTACGCCGAAATGGCCTGCGCGGGCTACACGCAGGTGTGCGAGTTCCACTACCTGCACCACCGCCCCGACGGGCGGCCCTACGACGATCCGGCGGCGATGTCGCTCGCCCTGGTCGAGGCCGCGCAGGAGGCCGGCATCGGCCTGACGCTGTTGCCGACCCTGTACATGACCGGCGGCTTCGACGGCCGACCGCTCGGCGAACGGCAGCGCCGTTTCCACCACGACGTCGATGCGTTCCTGCGCCTGGTCGAACGCCTGCGCGCGCTGGAATCGGAGCGGCTGTGCGTCGGCATCGCGCTGCATTCGCTGCGCGCGGTGCCTCCCGACGCGATGCGCGCGGTGCTCGACGGCGTCGGCGCGCTGCCGGCGTCGTCGGCCGGGCGCGCCGCGGCGATGCTCCCGGTGCACATCCACATCGCCGAGCAGGTCGGCGAAGTGCAGGACTGCCTCGCCGTGCGCAATGCACGCCCGGTCGAATGGCTGCTCGACAACGCGCCGGTCGACGCGCGCTGGTGCCTCGTGCACGCGACCCATCTCAGCGCGGAGGAAACGCGCCGCCTCGCCGCGAGCGGCGCGGTCGCAGGCCTGTGCCCGACGACCGAGGCGAACCTCGGCGACGGCCTGTTCCCGCTGGTGCCGTTCCTGGACGCCGGCGGTGTGGTCGGCATCGGCTCGGACAGCCACATCTCGGTGTCGCCGGTGGAGGAACTGCGCTGGCTCGAGTACGGCCAGCGCCTCGTGGCGCGGCGTCGCAACGTGTCCGCCACGACCGCGTCGCCGAGCACCGGCGAGACGCTGTGGCGCCATGCGCTCGCCGGCGGCGCGCAGGCGGCCGGTTGCGAGATCGGTGCGCTCGCTGCGGGGCGGCGCGCCGACCTCGTCGTGCTCGACGACGCGTCGCCGCTGCTCGCCGGTCGCGACGTCCGCTCGGTGATCGACAGCTGGCTGTTCGCCGGCAACCGGAACCTCGTGCGCGACGTCATGGTCGCCGGCGAATGGGTCGTGCGCGAAGGCCGGCACCGCGACGGCGACCGGATCGCCGCGCGCTACCGCGAGGTCGTGGAGCGCCTCGCGGCGGAAGCCTGACGAAGCGCCCCGGTCGCGACGCTGGTCGCCGCGCATCGCGAGCAGCGTTGCGTCGCCGGTCGAGGCGTCCGTCAGGCGGTTCCGCCGCGCGTCGGGCGACCGACGCATGCGGCCGAGGCCGCCGCGCGCGCCGGCCGAATCTGACAGTGCGCGTTCCGATCGCGCGCGTGCCGCGCACCCAGGGCGGCGCGCGGCTCCGCGCAAGGGTTGGACCGATCATTGCATCGGAGGCGCGTCGCCCCGCATCCGGGGTGCGTGGAGCGGTCATGCAAGGTCCGGCACATCCATTCAGGTTCGACGCGGCGATGCCGCTCGTGCCCGCGTGCGCGCGCAGGGCGACGCGAGTCGCCGCACACGCCGCGGCGGGCATCGCGACGTGATCCGCGGGCGCTACCGCGGCCTGCGCGGCCGCTTCCTGTTGCTCGTCGTCGCCGTCTTCGTGCTGGTCGGCGCGGCCTCGCTGTTCGCGTTCTACCGCGTCGCCGATGGCATCATCCACGGCCTCGGCACCGGCTACGCGAGCCAGTACGCGAAGCAGCAGCGCAGCCGCATCCTGGCCAAGGTCGAGCGCGAACTCGTGCTGGCGCAGAAGCTCGCCGACTCGCCGCTGCTGAAGGCGTGGTGCGCCGACGAGCACGATGCCGCGCTGCGCCGCGCGGCGCTCGCGGAACTGGAGAGCTACCGCCGGCTGTTCGCCGACCACAGCGTGTTCTTCATCGTCGATGCCACGCGCGACTACTACTTCAACAATGCCGCGAACGAGTTCGCCGGCCGCGAGCTGCGCTACCAGCTGAAGGAGGGCGAGCAGGAATCGGCGTGGTACTTCGAGACCATGAAGCAGGTGGACGCGTTCGACCTGCACGTCGACAACAGCGCGCAGCTGGACCTTACCAAGCTCTGGATCAACGTGATCGTCCGCGACGGCGCGCGCAAGTGCGGGCTCGGCGGCAGCGGCCTGGACCTGTCCGCGTTCCTGCGCGACGTCGTCCACAACACCGACCCGGGCGTCGAGACCGTCCTCGTCGACGGCGGCGGCTTCCTGCAGGCGGAGGCGGATGCGGGCCTGATGGAAGCGAACGCGCGCATCCGCGACGAGTCGCGGCGCATGACGGTGTTCGGCATGCTCGACCGCGAGGACGAGCGCGCCGAGTTGCGCAGCCTGCTCGGCCGGATGCAGGCGGGCGCGATCCCCGATGCGCGCATCGACCTGTCCGTCGGCGGACGCCGCCGCATCGCCGCGGTCAGCTGGCTGCCGGAAATCCGCTGGGCCGCGATCGCACTGGTGGATCCGGCCGAAGTCGTGCGGCTCGAGACGTTCCGCCCGATCGTCGTCCTGATGGCGGTCGCGCTGCTGGCGACGATCCTCCTCGTGTCGTGGCTGCTCGACCGCCTGGTGCTGACGCGCCTCGCGCGCCTGACCGACCTCGCCGAGGACATCGCGGCCGGCCACTACGAGCGCCGCCTCGCGGTCGACCGCGACGACGAGATCGGCCAGCTCACGCGCTCGTTCAACGCGATGACCGACACCATCGGCGACTACATGCAGAACCTCGAGCAGAAGGTCGCGCAACGCACCGACGAGCTGCAGCGCGCCAATGCACTGCTGGAGAGCACCAACCGCAAGGTCATGGACAGCATCGGCTACGCGCGCCTGATCCAGTCCTCGATCCTGTCCAAGGCCGACGACCTCGAGGCGCTCTCGTCCGACCACGCCGTGCTGTGGCTGCCGCGCGACGTCGTCGGCGGCGATTTCCACTGCGTGTACCGCGACGGCCAGGGCGGCTTCCTCGTCACGGTCGCCGATTGCACCGGCCACGGCGTCCCCGGCGCGTTCATGACGATGGCATCGAAGGCCCTGCTCGACCGCGCCGTCGCGGCGCGCGGCCTGGCCGACCCCGGCGCCCTGGTCGGCGACCTGCATCGCGGCCTGCGCGCACTGCTGCAGAGCCGCTATGCCGGGGATGCCGACAATGGCCTCGACATCGGCCTGCTGTACCTGCCGCCGCAGCGCGACCGCGTGGTGTACGCCGGCGCGCGCCTCGCGCTGTGGCAGGTCGCGCCCGACGGCGGCGTCACGGTGGCGAAGGGCGACCGGCGCAGCGCGGGCTACCGCCGCATTCCCGATGACGCGAGCTACGCGAACGTCGAACTCGCGGCCCGTCCGGGGCAGCGCTTCGTGTTGTCGACCGACGGCCTGTTCGACCAGAATGGCGGCGAGCGCGGCTTCGCTTTCGCGCAGAGCGGGCTCGCGCGCGTCCTGGCCGCCCACGCGGGACGGTCGCTCGCCGGATTGCCGGAAGAGCTCACGCGCCGCCTCGACGCCTGGCGCGGCGATCTTCCGCAGCGTGACGACATCACGCTGTTCGCGTTCACCCTCGTCCGCTGACCGACCGGAGTCCCGACGATGAACCTGTTCGAACTGAAGGAGCGGCTGCAGGGCGAGGGCATCCTGATCTGCTTCAGCGGGCCGTTCGGTCATGGCATCGTCGAGGAGCTCGGCACCGCGGTGAAGCGCTACCTCGAGGCCGCCGAGACGCGCAAGTCCGCGATCATCGACGTATTCTCGGTCTACATCGAGGCGGCGCAGAACGTGCGCAACTACTCCGATCGACGCCGCGCGGCCGGCGCGCCCGCCGGCGAGCTCGACGAGAACATCGTCGTGATCGCCCGCCGGGACGAGCACTACCTCGTCCACGCCGGCAACGTCGTCGACGACGCCGACGTCGCCGACCTGGCGTCGCGGCTCGACCGCCTGGCGCGGCTCGACAAGGCCGAACTCAAGGCGCTCTACAAGGAGCAGATGCGCCGCGAGCGTGCGCCCGGCGCCGGCGCCGGCCTCGGCCTGATCGAGATGGCGCGGCGCGCGACCGCACCGATGGCCTACACCTTCACGCCGACCGTGACCGGCCAGGCGTTCTTCAGCCTCTGCATCGTGATCTGAGTACGCCGATGGAAAACCTGGTCCTTGCCGCCACGAACTCGACGCCACGGGTGGATTTCGACGCCACTACCGGCGTGATCTCGCTCGCCGGCGAGTCGTATCCCGAGAACGCGTTCGAGTTCTACCGCCCGCTGCTCGCCTGGGTGCGCGGCCTGCTCGCCGCGCGCGACGGCGCGGTCACCGCGGAAATCGCCCTGAGCTACCTCAACACCAGCAGCATCAAGAGCGTGATGGACCTGCTCGACCTGCTCGATGCGGCGCACCGCGGCGGCCGCCAGGTCGCCGTGTACTGGCGTTACGAGGAGGACAACGAGCGCGCACGGGAAATGATCGAGGAGTTCAGGGAGGAGGTCACGCTGCCGTTCTTCATCGTGCCCCAGGCCGGCTGAGCGCGATGAACCAGGAAGAAGTCTACGCCGCACTGCTCGCCGACCCCGAGGTCGCGGCGAGCCCGATGGCCGCGTTGTGCGGCGAGGCGATCGCGGACCGCCAGCGCCTGCAGCGGCGGCTGGAGCGGATCAGCCGCATCTCCGACGGCTACCAGAACGAGCTGATGCGCGTGAACCGCGCGCTGGTCGAGGCCAATGCGCGCCTCGAGGCCGCGCTGCGCGACGTGCACACGCTCAGCGGCTTCATCCCGATCTGCTCGCGCTGCAAGCGCGTGCGCGACGACGGCGGCTACTGGGACGACGTCGAGAACTACATCGCGAAGAATTCGGACGCGGTGCTCGGCGAGGCGGTCTGTCCCGACTGCATCGCCGGTCGCTGCGAACCCGCCGGTGCCGCGCCGCCGTCGCCGCCGTCCGACGACGAGGCCGAAGCGGAGCGCCTGCGCCTGGCCGAAGTCGAGGCCGACCCGGTGCTCGTCGCGAGCCCGCTGATGGAACGGCATCGCGCGCTCAGCCTCGGCTTCCAGAAGCTGTCGCGCCGGCTCGGCAAGATCTCGCGCATCAGCGACGGCTTCCAGACCCAGCTCAAGCTCGTCAACGCGGCGCTGGCCCAGGCGTCGCGTACCGACCCGCTGACCGGCCTGCCGAACCGGCGCGCGATGCTGGAGCGACTCGAACAGGTGGCGCGCGGCGACGACGTGTTCGCGCTGGCGATGATCGACATCGACCACTTCAAGCGCGTCAACGACTCGTTCGGCCATGCGCTCGGCGACGGCATGCTGCGCACGCTGGCCGAGGTGATGTACCGCTGCGTGCGCGACACCGATTTCGTCGCGCGCTGGGGCGGCGAGGAATTCCTGCTGCTGATGCAGGACGCCGAACCCGGGGCGGTGCGCAGCTGCTGCGAGCGCGTGCGGGAAGCCGTCGACCTGGTCCGGATGGAGCACGCGGGCCGCCGCATCGGCTGCACGGTCAGCATCGGTGCCGCGATCCACGAGCCGATCCTGTCGTTCGAAGACACCATCCGCGACGCCGATCGCGCGCTGTACGCGGCGAAGTCGTGCGGGCGGAACACGGTCGTGCTGTCCAGCGACCTCTGACGGTCGGGCCGCGCGACGCCTCAGTCCGCCAGCATGCCCGCGACCGCGGCGAGGTCGCCGTCGTTCGGCGCCGGCGGGATGCCGAGCAGGTGCGCGAGCAGCGGATACACGTGCACGTTGTCGAATGCCGGCACCACGAGGCCGCGGCGGAACGCCGGGCCGCGCGCGATGAACAGCGCGCGCATCGTCGGATCGTCGTTGTCGTAGCCGTGTTCGCCGGCCGAATAGCGCCCGCCGGAGCGCTCGTAGGCGCGCGACGAGACGACGCCGCCGCGGTCGGCGAGGCAGAGCAGGGACGGGATGCGCGGGCTCGCGCTGTAGTGCAGGCGTGGCGGCACCTCGCCCTTGCGCCAGCAGCGCATGTGCGGATGCGGGCGCAGCAGCGCGGCCTCGACGCGCTCGCTGCGACCCGGCCGCGGCTCGATGCCGGCGAGGATGCCGTAGTGGACGACGTCGAGGTCGTCCAGCGGCACGATGTCGTCGAGGAAGATGCGCAGGGCGGGGTCGGTATCGGCTTCGCCGTGGTCGGAGACGACGACGAGGTCGACCGCGTCCTCGAGCCCGCGCTGCCGCAGCCCGGCGACGAGGTCCGCGAGCGCGGCATCCGTGCGCCGCAGCGCGGCGTCGACCTCACGCGATTCCGGGCCGAACGCGTGCCCGGCATGGTCGACCTGTTCGAAGTACAGCGTCAGCAGGCGCGGCCGCTCGGCCGGCGGCAGGTCGAGCCACGCCAGCACGTCGGCGACCCGCTGCGAGGGCGGGTAGTGCGTGTCGAACGGTTTCCAGTACGTCGGCCGGACGCCGCGGATCGCGACGTTGGAGCCGGGCCAGAACATCGTCGCGCTGCGCAGCCCGTGCTTCTCGGCGCCGACCCAGATCGGTTCGCCACCCCACCAGTCCGGATCCTCGACCGTCGCCGCTTCCTTGTAGACGAAGGTCGTGCGCTTCGCCGGGTCGGTCATGCGGTTGTTGACGATGCCGTGGTGCTCCGGATACAGCCCGGTTACCAGCGTGTAGTGGTTCGGGAAGGTCAGCGTCGGGAACGACGGTCGCAGTGCTTGCGCGCGTACGCCGCTGGCGGCGAGCGCGGCGAGGGTCGGTGTCTGGCCGCGATCGAGGTAGTCGGCGCGGAAGCCGTCGATCGATACGAGGATCAGCGCGCGTGCCGCCGGAGCGTGCGTGCCGCTCCACGTGGCGTGCGTGCAGGCGCAGGTGGACAGGCACAACAGGAGGATCGTGGCGAAGCGGCGCATCGGGAACGACGGAGGGCGAAAGCCGCGTATCGTCGCCGAACGCGACGCGCGTTCCTATACCGCTACGACTGTTTTTGCAGCGCGGCGTGAGCCTCAGGCCGTGGCACGTGGCCGCACCGGCCCGAGCCGGCCGTCGATCGGTGCCACCGTCGGGCGCGGCACGCCGCGGCCGTCGCGCGCGATCTCGTAGTTGCTGTAGGCCTCGAGCATGCCGCCGTAGACGTGCAGGGTCACGGCCGGCCGGCGTCCCGACAGGTTGGTGCAGCGATGCGCATGGCCCGCGGTGCCGAGGAACGCACAGGACTGGCCCTCCTCCAGCACGGTCGTGCCGACGTGACGGATCTGCTGGTCGTCGCCGAGCTCGTAGTCCTCGACGCCGAGCGCACCCTGCAGCACCAGTTCGATGCCCCAGAGGCCCGCGTGATCGTGGATCGGCGTCGAGTGGCCCGGCGGCCAGAGCATGATCAGGCCGGTATAGCGACCGTCCCGTTCGCACTCGAACAGCCAGCGCGTGAAGCGCTGCGCGTCCTCGTCGCAGATCGCACGCAGCTGGCGACGATCGCGCGGCGAATACCAGACCGCATCGCGCAGGCCTGCATGCAGGCGCTCGAGCGAGAAGCCCTCGCCGGCCATGGACGACGCCATGTACGAGCGCACGCTGCGCGTGACGTCCAGATCGATCGGCAACATGCCTTCACCCCGGTGTTCCAACCCTGGCACCCACTGCATCACATGCGGTGTTAAGCCGTCGCTAAAAACGGGATGGCCTTCGCAGGTGATGTGGGTGGCCGTTCCGCGAATCGTTCGCAGAAAGGTGGTGCAACCTGCTGAAACCAATTGCCAACCGCGGGGCGGGAGAGGCGAAAGCGTTCCGCTTCCGCCGGTCGGGCTTTCCTCCTCTCCGGCTTGCGGTGTTCCCCGCTCCCGCGTGCGGGAGAGGGAGGTGAGGGCATCCGGAGCCATGGGCCTCGATGAGCGGTATCGGGCGCGTCCTCCCCGCGCCGACGGTCGCGCGACCCCTCGACTCCGCGTTCTGCGCCGAGCTCGGCAGCGCTTTTGCTCCGGGTTCCCGAACCCCTTGCAGCGCGCGTCGGCCTCTTCCGCCCGGGGGAGAGTGAAAGACCTCGCCAGCGGGAGGACGAAGCTTCCCCTCCTCCCGGTGGCGATGCTCGCGGCGGCGCGCGGGTCGGGCGCGGTTCAACCGCGCGGCGTCGGCGTCCCCTATCCTCGACCTGCATCGAAGGAGGACGCGCGTGCACCTGTTCGACACCTGGCGGATCGGATCCGCGACCCTGCGCAACCGCATCGCGGTGTCGCCGATGTGCCAGTACTCGGCCGTCGATGGCGTGCCGGGCGATTGGCACCTCGTCCATCTCGGCAGTCGTGCCGTCGGTGGCGCGGCGCTCGTGTTCTGCGAGGCGACCGCGGTCTGTGCCGAGGGACGCATTTCCGACGCAGACACCGGCCTGTGGAACGACCTGCAGGCCGAGGCCTGGGCGCGCATCGCGCGCTTCGTCGCCGCGCAGGGCGCGGTCGTGGGCATCCAGCTCGCGCACGCCGGGCGCAAGGCGAGCACGGAGGCGCCGTGGCGCGGGGGCAAGGCGTTGCCGTCGCCGCGTGCATGGACGCCGGTCGCGCCGAGCGCGATCGCGTTCGACGACGGCTACGCGGTGCCGCGCGCACTCGATGCCGCCGGCATCGCCGGCGTCATCGACGATTTCCGCGCCGCCGCCGCGCGCGCGCGCGAAGCGGGCTTCGGTGCGATCGAGATCCATGCCGCGCACGGCTACCTGCTGCACGAATTCCTGTCGCCGCTGTGCAACCGGCGCGACGACGCCTGGGGCGGTTCGCTGGCGAACCGCGCGCGCCTGCTGCGCGCGGTCGTGGCGGCCGTGCGCGAGGCCTGGCCGCCGCCGAACCCGCTGTTGGTGCGCGTGTCGGCGACGGACTGGGCCGACGGCGGCTGGGACATCGAGGAATGCGTGGAGCTCGCGCGCTGGCTGCGCGACGACGGCGTCGACCTCGTCGACTGCTCGAGCGGCGGCGCCGTGCCCGGGGTGCGCATCCCGCTCTCACCCGGATACCAGGTTCCGTTCGCCGCGCGGATCCGCCGCGAAGCCGGCATCGCGACCGGCGCGGTCGGCCTGATCACCACGCCGCTCGAGGCGCAGGCGATCGTCGACAGCGGCCAGGCCGACCTCGTCCTGCTCGCGCGCGAGCTGCTGCGCGACCCGTACTTCCCGCGCCGCGCCGCCGCCGAACTCGGCACGCCACTCGACCCGCCGCCGCAGTACGCGCGTGCGTGGGTGTGAGCGAGGGCGTGCGAAAACGCGGCAAGGGCGTGGATCACGGCAAAGCGCCTGAACACGAAGGCGGCGAACGAAGAGCAGGAAGCATCGGGAGGAAGAGCAGGAGCAGGACCGGCTTGAAACACGGAGCACGCGGAGCGCACCGGCAAGGCTGCACGGCAGGGAAAGAGTCCAGAACGCGATGACAGGCCGTGGACCGAAGATCGGCTGCTCCGCGTTCTGCGTCCTTCGCTGCCGACCAGGGAACGCTTGCTTGCCTTCGTGCCGACCTTCGCTCCTGCACCGCGTGCTCCGCGTTTCGATCTCGAGGACTTTCGTTCGTCCTTCGTGTCCCTGGCGTTTCAGGGTTTGGACGCCTTGGAGGCATCGGCTGTTCCAGGCGCGGACGAAGCGGGCGTCGGAAGGAACCAGGCGAAGAGGCCGAGGGCGGGGAGCCAGGCACAGAGGGCGTAGACGGCTTCGATGCCGATGTGGTCGGCGAGCTGGCCGAGCAGGGCGGCGCCGAGGCCGCCCATGCCGAACGCGAAGCCGAAGAAGAGGCCGGCGACGACGCCGGTGCGGCCGGGCACGAGTTCCTGCGCGTAGACGATGATGGCCGAGAACGCGGACGCGAGGATCAGGCCGATGACGATGGTCAGCACAGTCGTCCAGAACAGGTTCGCGTGCGGCAGCAGCAGGGTGAACGGCAGCACGCCGAGGATCGAACCCCAGATCACGTAGCGCCGACCGATGCGATCGCCGATCGGACCGCCGGCGAGCGTGCCGGCAGCGACCGCGCCGAGGAAGGCGAACAGGTGCAGCTGCGCGTCACCGGCGGAAAGCTGGAACTTCTGCATCAGGTAGAACGTGTAGTAGCTGCCGATGCTGGCCATGTAGAAGTACTTCGAGAAGATCAGCACGCCGAGCACGAGCAGCGTCCACGCGATCGTGCGCCGCGGCAGCGCGTGTGCGCGTTGCGCACGCGCCACTGCGCGGTGTGCGGCGACGTGGGCGCCGTACCACGCGCCGATGCGCGCGAGCAGCACGATGCCGACCAGGGCGGCGAGCGCGAACCAGGCGATCGCGTGCTGCCCGCGCGGCATCACGACGAATGCCGCCAGCAGCGGGCCGGCGGCGGAGCCGACGTTGCCGCCGACCTGGAACACCGATTGCGCGAAGCCGTGCCGGCCGCCCGACGCCATGCGCGCGATGCGCGAGGATTCGGGGTGGAACACCGACGAGCCCGATCCGATCAGCGCGGCCGCGCACAGCAGCATCGGGAAGGTGGACGCGTTCGCGAGCAGCAGCAGTCCCGACAGGGTGAAACCCATGCCGACGGCGAGCGACCATGGCAGCGGGTGGCGATCGGTGTAGATGCCGACGAACGGCTGCAGCAGCGAGGCGGTCAGCTGGAAGGTCAGCGTGATCAGGCCGATCTGGCCGAAGTCGAGCGCGAAGTTCTGCTTGAGCAGTGGGTAGAGCGCCGGCAGCAGCGACTGGATCAGGTCGTTGAGCAGGTGGCAGCTGCTCAGCATGAGCAGGATCGGCAGCGCCGTGCGCGCCGCCGTCGCGGCGGGCATCGGCGAAGCCGGCAGCGGGCTCGCTTCCTGTGCAGAGTGGGTCATGCGTGTCGGGGCGGGCGGAGCGGAACGCGCATTGTCGACCTCGCCATGCTGCGGTGCAACGCGCCGGTGCGCGCCGGCGCCGTACCAGTCAGCCGGCGTTCGGCTGCCGGCAGCACGCGCGCGAGCGACCGGTCAGTGGAGCGTTTCCGATTGCAGCGGGTCAGGCGGGCCGAACAGGCCGGCGACGTCGTCGGCGTCGAACACGTAGCGGCGGTTGCAGAACTCGCAGTGCACCTCGACCGAGCCCTGCTCGCGCAGGGTTTCCTCGTTTTCCGCGCGGCCGAGCGACTGCAGCATCGCCTCCACGCGCTCGCGCGAGCAGCTGCACGCGAACGCGAGTGGCTGCGCCGGTTCGAGCCGCACCGCTTCCTCGTGGAACAGGCGCAGCAGCAGTTCCTCCGGCGCCAGCCCGAGCAGTTCGGCGCGCGTCGCGGTCGCGAGCAGGTGGCCGACGCGGTTCCACGCATCGTCGTCGGCGGCCGCGCCTTCGCCGCCTTCGCGCGCGACCTGCTGCAGCAGCAGTCCGCCGCAGCGGCCGTCGCCGGTCGCGAGCAGGATGCGCGTCGGCAACTGCTCGGAGCGTTCGAAGTAGCGCTCGAACGCCTCGCCGAGGCCCTCGCCCTCGACCGGCACCATGCCCTGGTAGCGCGTGTCGGTCACGCGGTTCTCGATCGTGATGGCGAGGCGGGCGTCGTCGCCGAGGCGCACTACCGGCCGCCCGGCCGACTCGTCCCAGCGCGCGATGCCGCGCAGGAAGCCGTCGTTCGAGCACTCGGCGAACAGCAGGCGCAGGTCGCCACCCGACTGCAACTGCACCGACAGGCGACCGTCGAACTTGATCGCGCTGGTGAACAGCGCGCTCGCCGCGAGCGCCTGGCCGAGCAGGTCGGCGATCGGCGCGGGATAGTCCGCGTTCGCGGCGACGTCGCGCCAGGTCCGTTCGAGCCGGACGAAGGCGCCGCGCACGCCAGCGCGTTCGAGCCGGAAGCGGTGCAGCAGGTCGTTCGATGTCGCGTCGGTCATCTCGTCTCCGTGGTCGGGTCGCCGTGCTCAGGCCGCCAGGCGCGCGCCGAGCGTGCGCAGCAGGTCGGCCGCGGCGCGCAGGCGATCGCTCGCGCCCTCGAGCGGCAGCTTGAACTTCAGCTTGTCCTGGCCGTCGAGCGCGTACACGCGCGGCTGCGACTGGATCAGGCGGATCACCGTCATCGGGTCGATCGCGGGATTCGGGCGGAAGATCACCCGGCCACCGTTCGCACCGAGTTCGAGCTTGCGCACGCCGAGCGGCGTCGCGGCGAGCTTGAGCGAGGTGACCGCGAACAGGTTCTTCACCGGCTCGGGCAGCAGGCCGAAGCGATCGACCATCTCGACCTGCAGCTCGCGCAGTCCGTCCTCGTCGCGCGCGCTCGCGATGCGCTTGTACAGGGTCAGGCGCGCGTTGACGTCGGGCAGGTAATCGTCCGGGATCAGCGCCGGGATGTTCAGCACGACCTCGGCCTCGTGCTCGCTGGCGAGATCGAAATCCGGCACCTTGCCCTGCTTGAGCGCGCGCACCGCGCGGTCGAGCATCTCGGTGTACAGCGAGAAGCCCACCTCCTCGATCTGGCCGCTCTGCTCCTCTCCGAGCAATTCGCCGGCGCCGCGGATCTCGAGGTCGTGCGTGGCCAGCGTGAAGCCCGCGCCGAGCTCGTCGAGCGAGGCGAGCGCCTCGAGGCGCTTCTCGGCGTCGGCGGTGATCGAGCGGCCTTCCGGCACCATCAGGTAGGCGTAGGCGCGGTGGTGCGAGCGCCCGACGCGGCCGCGCAGCTGGTGCAGCTGGGCCAGGCCGAAGCGGTCGGCGCGGTTGATGATGATCGTGTTCGCGCTCGGCACGTCGATGCCGGACTCGATGATCGTGGTCGCGACCAGCACGTTGAAGCGCTGGCGGTAGAAGTCGAGCATGATCTGCTCCAGCTCGCGGTCCGGCATCTGGCCGTGGGCGAAGCGGATGCGCGCCTCCGGCATCAGCTCGGCGAGCTCGCGCGCGGTCTTCTCGATCGTTTCGACGTCGTTGTGCAGGAAGTAGACCTGGCCGCCGCGCGCGTGCTCGCGCTGCATCGCCTCGCGGATCGTCGCCGGGTCGTACGGCCCGATGAAGGTCTGCACCGCGAGGCGGTGCGCCGGCGGCGTCGCGATGATGGAAAGGTCGCGCAGGCCGGCCATCGCCATGTTCAGCGTGCGCGGGATCGGCGTCGCGGTCAGCGTCAGCAGGTCGACTTCGGCGCGCAGCTTCTTCAGCGCCTCCTTCTGGCGCACGCCGAAGCGCTGTTCCTCGTCGATGATGACGAGGCCGAGGTCCTTGAAGCGCACGTCGGGCTGGACCAGCTTGTGCGTGCCGATCATGACGTCGATGCGGCCGTCGGCGAGCTTCTCCAGCGCGGCGTCGATCTCCTTCTTCGACTTGAAGCGCGACAGCACCTCGACCCGGATCGGCCAGTCGGCGTAGCGGTCGCGGAAGTTCTGGTAGTGCTGCTGTGCGAGCAGGGTGGTCGGGGCGAGCACCGCGACCTGCTTGCCCGCGGTCGCGGCGACGAACGCCGCGCGCAGCGCGACCTCGGTCTTGCCGAAGCCGACGTCGCCGCAGACGACGCGGTCCATCGGCCGCGGCGCGGCGAGGTCGGCGATGACCGCCTCGATCGCGGCGGCCTGGTCGGGCGTCTCCTCGAACGGGAACGCGGCGGCGAACTGCGCCGCGAGGTCGTGGTCGACCGCCATCGCGGTGCCCTGGCGCGCCTCGCGCTGCGCGTAGATCGCGAGCAGCTCGGCGGCGACGTCGCGCACCTTCTGCGCCGCCTTCTTCTTCGCGCGTTCCCACGCGTCGCCACCGAGCGCATGCAGCGGCGCGAGCTCGGGCGCGGTGCCGGAATAGCGCGAGACGAGGTGCAGCTGCGCGACCGGCACGTAGAGCTTGTCGCCCTTCGCGTACTCGATCGCGAGGAATTCGCTCGAAGCGCCGCCGACGTCGAGCTTGAGCAGGCCCTGGTAGCGGCCGACGCCGTGGTCGACGTGCACGATCGGCGCGCCGACGGTGAGCTCGGAAAGGTCGCGCAGGACCGTCTCCGGGTCGCGCGCGGCACGGCGGCGACGGCGTGCCTGCTGCGCGCGCTCGCCGTGCAGCTCGCGCTCGGTGAGCACGGTCCAGGCCGGATCGGTCAGCGCGAAGCCGCCTTCGAGCGGCGCGACCGTGATGCAGAAGCGGTTCGGTTCGGCCGAGGTGCCGTCGTCCGCGGCGAAGGCCTGCCACGACGCGACCGTCAACGGCCGCATGCGCGCCGCGGCGAGCTGTTCGATCAGCGCCTCGCGGCGGCCGGCCGAATCGGTCGCCAGCAGCACGCGGCCCGGGTACGCGGCGAGGAAGCGGCGCAGCGCCTCGCCCGGCTCCTCGCCCTTGCGGTTCAGCGGCAGCGACGGCGCCGGCTGCGTGCCCAGGTCGACCGCGTGCTCGCTGGTGCCGCGCGCGACGACGTCGACGCGCAGCACGTCGTTGAGGCGCTCGCGCAGCTGCTGCGTCGGCAGGTACAGCTCGGCCGGCGGCAACACCGGGCGCTCGACGTCGTGCGCGCGCTGCTCGTAGCGAGCGCTCGTCTGCGCCCAGAACGCCTCGGCCGCGTCGAGCGCGCCCTCCGCGAGCACGAACAGCGCGCCGTCGCCGAGGTAGTCGAACAGCGTGTCGGTGCGCTCGAAGAACAGCGGCAGGTAGTACTCGATGCCAGCCGGCGTCGCGCCTTCCTTGATGTCCTGGTACAGGGGGCAGCGGCGCGGATCGATCGGGAAGCGCTCGCGCAGCGTGTTGCGGAACGCCTTCGCCGATTCCTCGGTCAGCGGGAACTCGCGCGCCGGCAGCAGGTGCACATCCTCGACCTTGTGGTCGGAACGCTGCGTTTCCGGATCGAAGGTGCGGATCGAATCGATCTCGTCGTCGAACAGCTCGATGCGGTACGGCGTCGCGTGGCCCATCGGGAACAGGTCGAGCAGGGCGCCGCGCACGGCGAAGTCGCCCGGCTCCTGCACCTGCGGCACGTGGCGGTAGCCCGCCGACTCGAGCCGGCGCTGCTCGGCGGCGAAGTCGAGCTTCTGGCCGCGCGCGAGGACGAGGCTCGAGCCGCCGACGTAGCCACGCGGTGCGAGCCGCTGCATCAGCGTCGCGACCGGCACGACGAGCACGCCGCGCTGGAGGGTCGGCAACCGGTACAGCGTCGCGACGCGTTGCGAGACGATGTCCGGATGCGGCGAGAACAGGTCGTACGGCAGCGTTTCCCAGTCGGGGAACTGCAGCGCCTCGAGGTCCCCGCCCGCGAACACGGCGAGCTCGGCCTCGAGTGCGTGCGCCGCATGCGTGTCGCGCGCGACCGCGACGACGACGCCGGGGTGCGCGCGCCCGGCTTCGGCCAGCGCGAGCGCGAACGCCGAACCGTGGGGACTGGTCCAGTAGCGGCGCTGGCGCGTCGAGGTCGGGAGCGGCGGGGCGAGCGGTCGGGTCGGCATGGCAGGGAAGGGCGGCGCGCGACGCGGGCCGCGTGCACGGAGCCGCGCAGTTTATCAGGCGCGACGCCACGGATCGGCGCATGGGCCGGTCGTCACGTCCCGCCTTTACCCGGCATTTACGGCCGCTGCGGGCGCCGATGGGCGACAATGGGGCCCGCGCTGCAAGGAACCAGCCCTGATCCATGAACGGCCACGCACGCCACGCGCCGCTCGCGCGCGCCGCCGCCCTCGCCGCCCTGCTGCTCGCTGCCGCCTGTTCGCGCGAACGTACGCCGCCCGCCGAGGCGCCGGTGCCGGTGACGGTCGCGCAGGCGACCACGCGCGACGTGCCGCTGCTCGCGACCGCGCCCGGCAGTGTCGAGGCGATCAATGCCGTCGCGGTGAAGTCGCTCGTCGACGGCCAGCTGCTCGAAGCGAACGTGGGCGACGGTGCCGAGGTCGCCGCCGGAGAGCTGCTGTTCCGGATCGATCCGCGCCCCGCGCAGGCGGCGCTGCAGCAGGCGCAGGCGGCGCTGGCCAAGGACCAGGCGACGCTCGCGCAGGCGCGCTCGCAGGTCGAACGCTACGCCGACATCGCCAAGAAGGGCTTCATCTCGGCCGACCAGATGGAGCAGTACCGCACCAACCTCGAAGCGGCGCGCGCGAGCGTGAAGGTCGACGAGGCGAACATCGCCGCCGCGCGCGTGAACCTGTCCTATACCGAGATCCGCGCGCCGATCGCCGGCCGCCTCGGCCGCATCCTGATCCAGCCCGGCAACGTGGTGAAGGCCAACGATGCCAATCCGCTGGTGACGATCAACCAGATCGAGCCGATCTACGTCGCCTTCGCGCTGCCGGCGGCGCGCATCGGCCGCATCCGCAGTGCGCACGCGGCGGCGCCGCTGCGCGTGCAGGCGAAGGTGATCGGCGGCGACGCGCCGGTCGAGGGCCGGCTCGCGTTCATCGACAACGCGGTCGACACCGCGACCGGCACGATCCGCCTGCGCGCCGAGTTCGCCAACCGGGACCATGCACTGTGGCCGGGCCAGCTGGTCACCGTCGAGCTGACCCTCGGCCACGATCCGGACGCGATCGTCGTGCCGGCGCAGGCGGTGCAGAACGGCCCCGAGGGTACCTACGTGTTCGTCGTGCGCGCCGATCGCACCGCCGAGCAGCGCAAGGTCGCGATCGAACGCGTGGTATCGGGCGAGGCGGTGGTCGCCGAGGGACTCGCCGCGGGCGAGACCGTCGTCGTCGACGGCCAGTCGCGGGTCGAACACGGCAAGGCGCTGCAGGTGGCGGAAGCGAAGCCGTGAACGTGTCGCGCGTGTTCGTGCTGCGCCCGGTCATGACCACCCTGGTCATGGTCGGCATCCTCGTGTTCGGCATCGCCGGCTATCGCCTGCTGCCGGTTGCGGCCTTGCCGAACGTCGACTTCCCGACCATCCAGGTCAGCGCGAGCCTGCCGGGCGCCTCGCCGGAAACGATGGCCTCGGCGGTCGCGACGCCGCTCGAGAAGCAGTTCTCGACCATACCCTCGGTCGACTCGATGACCTCGTCGAGCGCGCTCGGCTCGACCAACATCACGCTGCAGTTCGCGCTCGACCGCAACATCGATGCCGCCGCGCAGGACGTGCAGGCCGCGATCTCGGCGGCCGCGCGGCAGCTGCCGACGCAGATGACCACGCCGCCTACGCTGCGCAAGGTCAACCCCGCCGACGCGCCGGTGTTCTACATCGCGTTCACCTCGAAGACGCTGCGCCTGTCGGCGTTGAACGAGTACGCCGAGAACACGCTCGCGCAGCGCATCTCCACCGTCGCCGGTGTCGCCCAGGTCAACGTCTACGGCTCGCAGAAGTACGCCGTGCGGATCGACCTCGACCCCGACGCGCTCGCCGCGCGCGGCCTCGGCATCGACGCGGTCGCGGCCGCGGTCGGCAAGGGCAACGTGAACCTGCCGACCGGCACGCTGTACGGGCCGAACCGCATCTACAACGTGATGGTCGACGGCCAGCTCTACGACGCGGCCGCGTTCGGCGAACTGGTGGTGAGCTACCGCAACGGCGCGCCGGTGCGCCTGAAGGACGTCGCCAACGTCTACGACGGCGTGCAGAACGACAAGGGCGGCGCGATCGTCGGCGGCGAGCGCGGCGTCGTGCTCGCGATCCAGAAGCAGCCCGGCACCAACACCATCCAGGTCGTCGAGGACATCCGCCGGATGCTGCCGTCGTTCCAGCGCTCGCTGCCGGCCGGCGCCGAGCTGAACGTCATCTACGACCGCTCGCAGAGCATCCGCGAGTCGGTCGCGGACGTGAAGTTCAGCCTCGTGCTCGCGCTGTGCCTGGTGGTGCTGGTGATCTTCGTGTTCCTGCGCAACCTGCCGGCCACGATCATCCCGTCGCTGGCGCTGCCGATGTCGATCGTCGGCACCTTCGCGATCATGTACGTGCTCGACTTCAGCATCGACAACCTGTCGCTGATGGCGCTGACGCTCGCGGTCGGATTCGTCGTCGACGACGCGATCGTGATGCTGGAGAACATCTCGCGCCACATGGAGATGGGCAAGGATCGGCTCACGGCGACGCTGGACGGGGCGAAGGAGATCGGGTTCACGATCGTGTCGATGACGCTGTCGCTCGCCGCGGTGTTCATCCCGGTCATGTTCATGGGCGGCCTGATCGGTCGCCTGCTGAACGAGTTCGCGGTGACGATCGTCGCCGCCGTGCTGGTGTCCGGCCTCGTCAGCCTGAGCCTGACGCCGATGCTGTGCAGCCGCATGCTGAAGCCGCCGCACGGGCCGGCGCGGCACGGGCGGATGTACCGCGCGTTCGAGCGCGGCTTCGAGGCGATGCAGTCGGTGTACGCGAACAGCCTCGCGCGCGTGGTGCGGCACCGGCGCCTCGTGCTGGCCGTGTTCGTCGCGCTGGTCGTCGCGACCGGCTTCCTCGGTGCGCGCATCCCGAAGGGCTTCCTGCCCAACGACGACACCGGCCAGATCTTCGTCTTCACGCAGGCGGCGCAGGACATCGGCTTCGACGCGATGATGGAGAAGCAGCGCGAGGCGGCCGAGATCCTGCGCAAGGATCCCAACGTCGACAACGTGATGGCCTTCGTCGGCGCCGGCGGCAGCAGTGCGACGCTGAACCTCGGTCGCATGATCGTGAACCTGAAGCCGCCGCACGAGCGCAAGAGCGCCGATGCGGTGGTGCAGGACATCCGGCCGAAGCTGCAGGGCATCCCGGGGCTGCAGGCGTTCGCGCAGAACCTGCCGCTGATCCGCATCGGCGGGCGGCAGACCAACAGCACCTACCAGTTCGTGCTGCAGGACACCGACACGCGCCGTCTGTTCGAATGGGTGCCGCGGCTGGTCGCGGCGTTGTCGAAGCAGCCGGGCTTCCTCGACGTCACCAGCGACATGCTGACCGCCAACCCGCAGCTCGACGTGTCGATCGACCGCGACGCCGCGGCGGCGTACGGGCTGTCGCCCGACGCGATCGAGAACGCGCTCTATTACGCGTTCGGCCCGGCGCAGGTGTCGACGATCTACACCGCGTCGGACCAGTTCTGGGTGCTGATGCAGGTCGATCCGGCGCGCCAGGCCGACACCGACGTGCTGTCGTCGATCTACGTGACGCCGAACCTGCCGACGCGCCCGGGCGACGGCGCGCCCGCGCTGGTGCCGCTGTCGGCGGTCACCCGTACCGGCCAGTCGGTCGGCCCGGCGACGATCAACCACCTCGGCCAGGTACCGGCGGTGACGGTGTCGTTCAACCTCGCGCCGGGGATGGCGCTCAGCGATGCGGTCGCCGGCGTCGAGCGCACGGTCGCCGCGCTGAAGATGCCGGACACGATCACGACCTCGTTCCAGGGCACCGCGCAGCAGTTCCAGGATTCACTCGCCGGCATGGGCCTGCTGCTCGCGCTCGCGGTGTTCGTCATCTACCTCGTGCTCGGCATCCTGTACGAGAGCTTCATCCATCCGCTGACGATCCTGTCCGGCCTGCCGACGGCGGTGTTCGGCGCGTTGCTGACCCTGGCCCTGTTCGGCAAGGACCTCGACCTCTACGGCGCGGTCGGCCTGATCATGCTGATCGGCATCGTGAAGAAGAACGCGATCATGATGATCGACTTCGCACTGGACCGGCAGCGCGAAGGCGAGGCGGCCGAGCGCGCGATCCTCGACGCCTGCGTGGTCCGCTTCCGGCCGATCATGATGACCACCTTCGCCGCGCTGATGGGCACGCTGCCGATCGCGCTCGGCTTCGGCGCCGGCGCCGAGGCGCGCCGCCCGCTCGGCCTCGCCGTGGTCGGGGGCCTGGTCACGTCGCAGCTGCTGACGCTCTACATCACGCCGGTGATCTACCTCTACTTCGATCGCCTGCAGCAGCGCCTGCGTCGCCGCACGACGGCCGTCGCGGCGGCGCCGGCGCACTGAGCATCGCGCGCCGGGGAGGCTCAGGCCCGGGCCGGCCGGGCGCGCACGCGGCGGTAGGGGTCGAAGCGCACGCGCACCATGTCGGCCTCGCCAGGAACCGCCTCGCGCAGCGCGCCCATGCGGCGCGCGAAGTCGAGCATCAGCGCGTTGTCGGCGAGCACCGTGCCCCAGACCTCGCGCAGGCCGCGCCGCCGCGCATCCTCGAGCAGGCGGCGCATCAGCGCGCGGCCGATGCCGATGCCGAGCATCTGCGGGTCGACGACCAGCGCGAACTCGGCCGCGTCGCCGGGGGGCACGACGTGGATGCGCGCCTCGCCGCGCAGCTCGCCGGCCTCGTCGACCGCCACGTACGCGGAGGTGTGGGCCGGGTCGATGGTCGCCATCCGATGCGCCGCCGCGTCGGACAGCTCCTTCATGCGGTGGAAGGTGCGCTGGCGCACCTGCTCGGGCGTGAGGCGCTCGAAGCCGCGCTTGAACGCGTCGACGTCGTCCGGACGGACCGGGCGCAGGCGCAGCGTGCGGCCGTCGGTGGTGCGGAACGCGCGCCCGCGCGCGTGCGCGGGGCGGCGCGGCGTCGGCGATCGCGGGGCGGTCGGTGCGTTCATCGGGCCATCCGTCGCGGCAAGAATGCCATGGCCTGCGCGCGTGCGTCGCCCCGGCCGCGGACGGGCTGCGACCGCGTGCCTGGGCGCGCCGGTTGGCGCGGCGCGGCACGGACCCGCTAGGATGTCGGCTTTCCGGGGGGACGCGATGGCTGAAGTCATGGGCATGAGCGCGGAGGGCCTCGACGCGCTGTGCGCGCGCTGGCCGGGCGCGACGCGCTCGATCAAGTGGGAGGTCGACCTGGTCTGGAGCGTCGCGGGCAAGATGTTCGCGGTCATGTGCACGCTCGGTCCCGATCGCGGCCGTCTCTCGTTCCGGGTCGAATCCGAACGCTTCGTCGAACTCAGCGAACAGCCCGGGATCGCGCCGGCGCACTACATGGCGCGCGCGTTCTGGGTCAGCGTGACCGAACCGGAGCGCTTCAGCGAGGCCGAACTGGCCGGCTTCGTGCGCCGCTCGTACGAGCTGGTCTGCGAGGCGCTGCCGAAGAAGGCGCGCGCCGCGCTCGGCGTCGACGTCGACTGAGGCGCCTGCCGCGAGGGCGGCCCGGCTGGGCCTACCGTCGCGCGCGCGTGCCGCCCTACACTGGCGTCCCCTGTCCACGGAACACGCGCCGCATGTCCGGCAAGGTCGATTCGCTCAAGACCATCTTCCTCGCGCTCGGCGCGAACTTCGCGATCTTCGTGTCCAAGCTCGTCGCCGCGATGCTGACCGGCTCGGGCGCGATGCTCGCCGAGGCGGTGCATTCGCTCGCCGACTGCGGCAACCAGGGCCTGCTGCTGCTCGGCCTGAAGAACGCGAAGCGGCTGCCATCACCGGACTACCCGCTCGGCCACGGCAAGGCGATCTACTTCTGGTCGTTCCTCGTCGCGCTGCTCCTGTTCTCGGTCGGCGGGGCGTTCTCGCTGTACGAGGGCTTCCACAAGCTGCAGCATCCCGAGCCGCTGCGCTGGCCGTGGCTCGCGGTCGGCGTGCTCGCCTTCGGCATCGCCGCCGAGGGCGTGTCGATGTGGGGCTGCCTGCGCGAGGTGAACAAGGCTCGCGGTGGGCACTCGCTCTGGCACTGGTTCCGAGAGAGCCGGCAGAGCGAGCTGATCGTCGTGTTCGGCGAAGACCTCGCCGCGCTGCTCGGCCTGGTCTTCGCGCTGCTCGCCGTGCTGCTGACGATGGCGACCGGCAACCCGGTGTTCGACGCGATCGGCACGCTGGCGATCGGCGCACTGCTCGTGCTGGTCGCGATCTTCGTCGCCATCGAGGTCAAGGCGCTGCTGATCGGCCAGAGTGCCGATCCCGAGCTGAAGGCGGGCATCCACCGCTTCCTCGCCGGGCGCCCCGAGATCGAGCGCCTGTTCAACGTCATCACCCTGCAGCTCGGCCCGGACGTGATGGTCGCGGTCAAGGCGCAGATGCGCGGCGAGCTGTCCGGGCGCGGCCAGGTCGAGGCGATCAACGCGGTCGAGGCCGAGCTGAAGGCACGCTTCCCGGAAATCCGCTGGTCGTTCTTCGAACCCGATGTCGCCGACTGATCCGGCCTCTCCGGTCGCGCCGCGGCGCTGGCGGCGCGTACTCGCCTATGCCGCCGGCTGGCTCGGCCTCGGCCTGTGGGGCGGAATCAACGTCGTCATCGGCCAGCGCAACGCGGGCCAGGCGATCGCGGCGTGGGAGCCGATGACGTGGGAACTCAGCAGCGCGCTGCTGATCGCCCTGCTCGCGCCGGCGGTGTACCGCTACGAGCGCCGCGTGCCGCTCGCCGGCGACGGCTGGCCACGGCGCCTGCTCCTGCACGTGCCGGTGGCGGTCGCGTTCTCGGCCGTGCACACGACCGGCATGGTCGCGCTGCGCAAGCTCGTCTATGCCGCGATCGGCAGCCGTTACGATTTCGGCGACCCGCTGGCCGGCTTCGCCTACGAGCTGCAGAAGGACCTGGTCACCTACGCGCTGATCGTCGGCTTCTGCATCGCCTGGCGCGGCGCGCGCCAGCGCCGCGAGCGCGAGCTCGCGCTGCTGCAGCTCGAGCGCGACCTCGGCCGGGCGCGCCTCGCCCAGCTCACCGCGCAGATCGAACCGCATTTCCTGTTCAACACGCTGAACGCGATCTCGAACCGCATGCACGAGGACGTGGAGGCGGCCGACCGCATGATCGCCGCGCTGGCGGTGCTGATGCGCGTGGCGCTCAGCGAGACCGGCGACGCGTGCGTGCGCGTGGTCGACGACGTCATCTGGCTCGAACGCTACTTCGAGCTGATGCGCGAGCGCTTCCGCGGGCGGCTGGAGGCGTCGGTGGCGGTCGATCCGGCCGCACGCGACGCGCGCATCCCGCGCCTCCTGCTGCAACCGCTGGTGGAGAACGCGATCGAGCACGGCCTCGGCGGCGGGCAGGGCCGCGTCGAGGTGTCGATCGACGTCGCCGGCGACCGCCTGCGCTGCGTCGTCGCCGACGACGGCCGCGGCCTCGCGCCGGACTACGCGCCCGGCACCGGCCTGCGCAACGTGCGCGACCGGCTCGAGGTGATGTACCCCGGCGGGCACCGCTTCGAGGTGGTCCCCGGCGCCGTCGCCGGCACCCGGGTCGAGATCGAGTTGCCGCTCGCGACCGCATGAACGTGCGCGTCGCGATCGTCGACGACGAACCGCCCGCGCGCGCGAAGCTGCGCCGGCTGCTGCAGGCACGGCCCACCTGGCGCATCGTCGGCGAGGCCGACGACGTCGCCGGTGCACTCGCGCTGCTGCGCGGCGGCATCGAGGTGCTGTTCCTCGACATCCGCCTCGGCACGGAGAACGGATTCGACGTGCTCGCGCGCGCGGCGCCACCGTACCCACTGGTCGTGTTCACGACCGCGTACCACGAGCACGCGCTGCAGGCGTTCGAGGTCGCCGCGCTCGACTACCTGCTGAAGCCGTTCGACCGCGGGCGCTTCGAGCGCGCGCTCGAACGCGTCGACCAGCGGCTCGCCGACGGCGGCGAGGGCGACGGCGAGCGGCTGCGCCGGCTCGACCCGGCGCTCGCGCCACCGCGCCTGCAGCGCTTCGTCGTGCACGAGCGCGGCGGCTCGCGCGTGGTGCCGCTGGCCGATGTGCAGCGCCTGTCGGCGGCCGGCAACTACGTCGAGCTGCACACGGCGGCGCGCCGGCACCTGGTGCGGGCGACGCTGTCGCGGCTCGCCCTGCGGCTGGACCCGGCCCAGTTCCTGCGCGTGCACCGCTCGCACCTCGTGCGCGCCGACTTCATCGCGACGGTCTCGCCGCACGCGCACGGCGACCAGCGCCTGGTGCTGCGCGACGGCACCGAGCTGCTGCTCAGCCGCCGCTATCGCGCCGCGCTGCCCCCCGGCTGGCGCTGACGCGCGACGGCGTCCCGCTCACGGCGGCGTGCGTCCCGCTCGTCACGCCGGCGTTGCCGCGCGCGCGGGACGGCGCTGCAATGGCGCCGGGAAGGAGGAGCGGCCGATGATGCGCGCAGGATGGCTGGTGGTGGCGTGGGCGTGGGCGTTGGCGCCGGTGCAGGCGCACGCGGCGTTCGAATGGACCGACTATGGCGGCGACGGGCGCGCGCAGCGCCACGCGCCGCTGGCGCAGATCACGCCAGGCAACGTCGGCCGGCTCGAAACGGCGTGGACGTTCCGCACCGGCGAGCTCGGCGAGGGCTTCGCCCGCGCGGGCGACGCACTCACCTTCGAGGCGACGCCGCTGATGGTCGACGGCACGCTCTATTTCGGCACCGCCACCGGCAAGGTGTTCGCACTCGATGCCGCGACCGGCGCGCTGCGCTGGCAGTTCGACGCGCAGGTGCCGCGCGAGCGGCGCTACGCGGAAATGGTCTCGCGCGGCGTGAGCTGGTGGCGCGACGCACAGGCGGCGGCCGGCGCGGCGTGTGCGCGGCGGATCCTGTTCCCGACCATCGACGCGCGCCTGGTCGCGCTCGACGCCGCGACCGGCGCGCGCTGCGCCGGCTTCGGCCAGGACGGCGAGATCGACCTCTCGCGCGGCGTGCGCCTGTCGGATCGGCGGGTCGGCGAGTATTCGGTGACGTCGCCGCCGGCGATCGCCGGCGACGTCGCGGTGGTCGGTTCCTCGATCGGCGACAACGGCGGCACCGACCTCGAGCTCGGCGTCGTGCGCGGGTACGACCTGCGCAGCGGCCGCCTGCTCTGGCACTGGGACCCGATCCCGCGCGCGGCCCGCGTGCCGGCCGATGCGGCCAATCCCGACTTCGACGAGGTCGACGGCCAGCGGGCGCACTGGACCGGCGCGGCGAACGCATGGGCACCGTTCGCGGTCGACGCCGCGCGCGGGCTCGTGTTCGTGCCGACCGGCTCGGCCAGCCCGGATTTCTACGGCGGCATGCGCCCGGGCGACAACCGATGGGCGAACTCGGTCGTGGCGCTGCGTGCCGCGACCGGCGAGTTCGTCTGGGGCCGCCAGCTCGTGCACCACGACCTGTGGGACTACGACGTCGCCTCGCAGCCGATGCTGGTCGACCTCGAGCGCGACGGGCGCGTGCGCGCCGCGCTCGTGCAGCTGCACAAGACCGGCCAGGTGTTCGTGCTCGACCGCGAGAGCGGCGAGCCGCTGTTCCCGATCGAGGAACGCGCGGTGCCGCAGGGCGTCGTCGACGGCGAGACGCCGGCGGCGACGCAGCCGTTTTCGTCGATCCCGCCGCTGGTCCCGCACGCGCCGGTGAAGCCGGACGATGCCTGGGGACTCACGTTCTGGGATCGCGATCGCTGCCGCGAACGCATTTCGTCGCTGCGCAGCGAGGGCATCTACACCCCGCCCGGGCTGGCCGGCACGATCGAACGGCCCGGCTATGCCGGCGGTTCCAACTGGGGCAGCGGCGCGTACGATCCGGCGCGCCAGCTGCTGCTCGCCAACGTGATGGACATCCCGTTCGTCGTCGCGCTGGTGCCGCGCGCCGAGCTCGAGGCGCAGTACGCGTCGGGCGACTACGCGGGCTGGGAGTTCGCCGCGCAGCGCGGCACGCCGTACGGCATGCGCCGCACCCTGCTGAAGTCGCCGCTCGGCGCGCCGTGCACCGCGCCGCCGTGGGGCAAGCTGGTCGCGGTCGACCTCGCGCGCGGCACCATCGCCTGGTCGACTCCGCTCGGTACCTCGCGCGACCTCGCACCGTGGCCGTTCTGGGACATCCGCGGCGTCGCCAACATGGGCGGCCCGCTGACGACCGCGGGCGGGCTGACCTTCATCGGCGCGACCACCGACAACGCGCTGCGCGCGTTCGACACCGCGAGCGGCACCGAGCTCTGGACGATGCGCCTGCCCGCCGGTGCGCAGGCGACGCCGATGAGCTACGAGGCGGGCGGCCGGCAGTTCGTCGTCGTCTGCGCCGGCGGCCATGCCAAGCTCGGCACGACGCGCGGCGACTACGTGATCGCGTTCGCGCTGCCGCGCGAACGGTGAGCGGCGCGCGGCGCGCCGTCAGGGCAGCAGCGCGACCAGCACGTCGTGCAGCACCTCGCGGCGCCAGCCCTCGAGCGCCGCCGGCCAGCGGCGCGCGGCGAGCAGCGATTCGAGGTGGCGGCGTGCGCAGAGCAGGCCGTCGGGCAGGTCGAGCGCGGCCGCGCGTTCGGCCACGGCTTCCTTCATCGCCGCGATGGTCTTCTTCTCGCGTGCATCGGGGGCGTGCGGGATCGGCTCGAACTCGAGTTCGTCCGGCTCGATCGGCGCGGCCAGCACGGCGCCGAGCTCGGCGCGCTGCGCGCTGCGCAGGGCGCGCAGGCCGCGCGTGCGTTCGGCGAGTTCCTCGGTACCGGAAGGCGGGCGCGCGCTGAGGTCCAGCGCGTGCGCGTCGTCGAGCAGCCACGAGCGCGGGCGGTCGATCGCGCGCGCGGTCGCGTCGCGCCAGCGCAGCACGCGGCGCAGCAGGGCCTGCTTCGGGCGCGGCCAGTCGGCGGCGCCGCGCAGGGCGAGCTGCGGCTCGGGGTCGGCTTCGCGCCGCGCCGCGCGTTCGAGCAGGCGCGCGCAGTCCTGTTCGAACCACGCCGTGTAGCCGCGGCGCGCGAGGCGTTCGCCGAGCTCTGCGTGCAGCGCGGGCAGGTATTCGACGTCGTGCGCGGCATACTCGAGCTGCTGCGGGCTGAGCGGCCTGCGCAGCCAGTCCGAGCGCGTCTCGGCCTTCGGCAGTTCGACGCCGCTGATCTCGCGCACGAGCTTCTGGTAGCCGAGCCCGGGGCCGAGCCCGGCGAACGCGGCCGCGACCTGCGTGTCGAACAGGCGCGCGATCGCGCACGACCACGTCGCCAGCGCCTCGAGGTCCTCGCCGGCGCTGTGCATGACGACCGTGCGTGACGGATCACCGAGCACGGCCGCCAGTGGCGCCGCCTCCACCCCGGCGGTCGGGTCGACCAGCGCGATGCGCGCGCCGCACTGCACCTGCACCAGCGCGAGGCGCGGCAGGAAGGTGTCGGTGCGCATGAATTCGGTGTCGAGCCCGATCGTTGCCGGCGCGTCGGCGAGCAGGTCGAGGAGGGGTTCGGTGCGTGCTATCCAGTCGGCCAACAGTCTGTCCCGCGCATGAAGGGGATCACGCGACGCGCCGGCCGGGCTTCACCCCGCCGCGACGAGCGTCGATAATCCCCGCACGATGCCCGCTCCCGAAGTAGCACGCAAGCAGCACACGCTCGGCGGGGCCGCCGGCATCGCATTGCTCGCGTTCGCGCTGGTCTACCGCTTCTTCCCCGGCCTGCTGCACGTCGAGCCGCAACCGCAGGAGCCGGTCGCGGCGAACCAGGCCGCACGCGCGCCGTCGCCGTGGTCGGCGGTGCGGCGTGGCGAGGAGACGGTCGAGGCACCGACCGCGGCGGAGGAGGAGCCCTACCTCGGCACCTCGTTCGCCGATGCCGTGCGCATGGGGCCACCGGTGCCGACCACGAAGGAAGTCGCGCGGCTGCTGAAGAAGGCGAAGGCGGCGGAGCAGAAGGGCGCGCTGTTCGGCAATGGCGATGCGATCGCGCTGTACCAGCAGGTGCTGGCCGCGGCGCCGAACAACGTCGAGGCGGAGACGGCGCTCGAGCGCATCGCGGGCGCCATCCACGACTGGACCCTGGCCGCGATCGACCGCGGCGACGAGGCCACCGCGCAGCGCTACGTCGCCGCCTATGCGGGCCTGCCGCGCAGCGAGGACCGCCTCGCCACGCTGAAGGCGCGCCTGCGCACCTTGCACGAGGTCGCGCCGCTGCTCGCGCAGGCGGCCGAGTACATCCGCGCCGGCAAGCTGACCGGCGAGGGCAGCGGCAATGCGCTGGCGACCTATCGCGAGGTGATGAAGCTCGATCCGGGCAACCGCCTCGCCGACGCCGGCCTCGCGACGATCGAGCGCGGCTACCTCGACCGTGCGCTGGCGCAGGCCGCGCAGGACGACTTCGCCGGCGCCGACGCGACCCTGGCCGAGGCTTCGGCGATCCGCCCCGGCTCGTCGTCGCTGCTGGATGCGCGCGCGCGCGTCGACGGCGTGCGCCGCCAGCGCGCCGAAACCGTGCTGGCGCAGGCGCGCACCGCGCTCGATTCCGGCAACGCGGACCTCGCCGAACAGCTTGCGCGTCGCGCGCAGGGCATCAGTGCCGACCTCGCCGGCATCGACGACTTCGACACGCGGCTGCGCAATGCGCGCCTGTACGCGAGCTACTCACCCGGCCAGGTGCTGCGCGACCGCTTCCTCGACATCGCGGGCAGCGCGCCTCCGGTGGTGGTGATCCCGACCGGCAGCTTCGTGATGGGATCGCCGGCGGACGAGCCGGGGCACCAGGACAGCGAGGAACCGCAGCGGCGCCTGCGCATCGAGACCGGTTTCGCCCTCGGCCGCGACGAGGTCACGGTCGGCGATTTCCGCCGCTTCGTCGACGCGACCCGCTACGTCACCGACGCCGAGCGGATCGGCAGCGCGACCGTCTACGAGGAGAGTTCCGGCCGCATCGCCGACCGCCGCGGCATGAGCTGGCGCAACGACTACAGCGGCGAGCGCGCGAGCGACGACGTGCCGGTCGTCAACGTGTCGTGGAACGACGCCAAGGCCTACCTCGCCTGGCTGTCCGCGCGCACCGGCAAGAACTACCGCCTGCCGACCGAGGCGGAGTTCGAGTACGCGCTTCGCGCTGGCTCGTCTGCGCGCTACCCCTGGGGCGACGGCAATCCCGACCGCGTGGTCGGCAATTTCACCGGCGAGGGCGACCGCTCGCCGAGCAAGCGCAGCTGGACCAGCGCGTTCCCGCGCTACGGCGACGACTACTGGGGACCGGCGCCGGCCGGCTCGTTCCCGGCCAATCGCTACGGCCTGCGCGACATGGAAGGCAACGTGTCCGAATGGGTCGAGGACTGCTGGCACGACAACTACATGCGTGCTCCGCGCGATGCGAGCGCCTGGGTCAATCCCGGCTGCGAGCGCCATGTGATCCGGGGCGGCTCCTGGGGCAGCGACCCCGACCAGGTGCGATCGGCGTTCCGCATCGCCGCGCGCAGCGACACGCGCAGCGCGCGCGTCGGCTTCCGCGTCGCGCGCGACCTCTGACGCGCGCCGACCCGCCATCGACCCAGCCACCGCCGCATCGTGGTAGCGTTCGGGGGCCGCCGCGACCTCGGCCGGCGGCGGACTGGCGCGGGCGCGTGCCTGAGCGCGGGCGTGGCGCGGCCGGCCAGCGCGGCGGCGAGCGCGCAGGCGACGATCGACGGAGGCGAAGGAAGATCATGGGCGCACACGAAGAGCGGATGGTCGACGGCATCCTTTTCTCCTGCGACCGCGCACGCCTGGACGTCGGCGCGATCCACGAATTCCTCAGCCGCGATTCGTACTGGGTGCCGGGCATCCACCGCAGCCTCGTCGAGCGCGGCATCGCCAATTCGCTCTGCTTCGGCGGCTACGACGGCACGCGCCAGATCGCGTTCGCGCGCGTGGTCACCGACGGCGCCGGCTTCGCCTACCTGTGCGACGTGTTCGTTGTTCCGGAAGCGCGCGGCCGCGGCCTGTCGCGGCACCTGATGGAATACGTGATGGCGCACCCGGACCTGCAGCGCATCCGCCGCTTCCTGCTCGCCACGCGCGACGCGCACGAGCTGTACGCGAAGTTCGGCTTCGCGCCGCTCGCGCATCCGCACCGCTTCATGGAACGCTACGACCCCGACGCGCTGTCGCGCTGAGGCGCACGGCGCGGATTGCGTTTTCGCGGTCGGCGGTCGATCCTAGGCGGACTCGTGCACGCTGCGGCACGAGCCGGCCGACCGGCCCGCGCCGGTACGCCGGTGCCGACGGCGTGCAGGGGAGACCGGGATGCGGGAAGGCGACGACGCGCGACGCGAGCCGATGTCGAAGGTCGACACCGCCTGGTTGCGGATGGAACGGCCGACCAACCGGATGATGATCACCGGCGTGCTGATGTTCGCCGCGCCGCTCGACCCCGCACGCGTCAAGGCCGTGCTCGCCGAACGCTTCCTCGCCTTCCGCCGCTTCCGCCAGCGCGCGGTCGTCGGCGTGAACGGCGCGTACTGGCAGGCCGATCCCGACTTCGACCTCGACTGGCACCTGCGCATCACGCGCCTGCCCGGCGCGGCCGGCAAGGCCGAGCTCGAGCGTTTCGTCAGCGAACTCGCGTCGTCGCCGCTCGACCTGTCCAAGCCGCTGTGGCAGTTCCACCTGGTCGAGGACTACCAAGGTGGCAGCGTGCTCGTCGCGCGCATCCACCATTGCTACGCGGACGGGCTCGCGCTGGTGCAGGTGCTGCTGTCGCTGACCGACACCGCGCCGCAGCCCGAAGCGCACGCCGAACTCGCGCGCACCTGGCTCAAGCGCGACCGCGGCAGCGTGCTCGAACGCCTGCTGGAGCCGATGCAGGGCGGCCTGCACAAGGCGGTCGCGCTCGGCGAGAAGACCTGGGCCCGGCTCGCGCAGATGATGGCCGATCCGGCCGTCGCGGCCCAGTTCGCGCACGAGGGCAGCGAGATCACGCGCGAACTCGCGATCGCGCTGACCTTGCCGGACGATCCGCGCACGGCCCTGAAGGGCCGGCTCGGCGTGGCCAAGCGCGTCGCCTGGGCCGAGCCGCTGCCGCTGGAGGAAGTCCGCGTGCTCGGCAAGGCGCTCGGCTGCACCGTCAACGACGTGCTGCTCGCCTGTGCCGCCGGGGCGCTGCGCGGTTACCTGCGCGACGTCGGCGACGACGTCGACGGCCGCACGATCCGTGCCACCGTGCCGGTCAACCTGCGCCCGCTCGAGCACGCGAAGAAGCTCGGCAACCATTTCGGCCTGGTCTTCCTCGACCTGCCGATCGGCGAGCCGAATCCGCTGCGCCGGCTCGAACGCGTCGCTGCGTGCATGCGCGACCTCAAGGGCCGGCGCCAGGCGATGGTCGCGTTCGGGCTGCTGGCCGCGCTCGGCATGGCGCCTGTGGCGCTGCAGGGGCCGGCGCTCGAACTGTTCAGTCGCAAGGCGAGCGCGGTCGCGACCAACGTGCCCGGGCCGCAGCAGCCGCTGTTCATGGCCGGGGTCGAAGTGCGCGAGCTGATGTTCTGGGTGCCGCAGACCGGTTCGATCGGCCTCGGCCTGTCGATCCTGAGCTACAACGGCCGCGTGCATTTCGGCGTCGTCGGCGACCACAAGCGCGTGCGCGATCCGGATGCGATCGTGCAGCGCTTCGCCGCGGAGTTCGAGAAGCTGGTGCTGATCGCGTTGATGGAGGACTGGTCGGACGCGTTCGGCGCCGACGACGCCGCGGCCACGCTCGCGCGCCACGCCGCGGGCGTGGGACACGATGCACCCGACGCGGCCGGCGTCGCGCGGCGAGCACCCACGCCGCCGCGGGCACGGCCACGCGGGCGACCGCGTGCTGGAACGAACCGTGCGCCGCGCGCGGCCGCGAGCACCAACGGCGGCTCCGCCGTTCCGCCGCACGACCTCCCCTAGGACCCGCACGCACGGATGATGCCGATGCCGCTGGAGCGCATCTGGGAATACCGCGAGGACGTGCTGTACCCGGACCTGTTCGGCCGCAGCGAGGATGCGATCTTCCCGCTCACGCTCGAGGACTTCGCCGCGATCCGACCCGAACACGTCGACCCGCGCTGGCTGCACCTCGGCGTGATGGCGTTCGCGCCGACCGCGCGCCGCCCGTCGTGGCTGTACGTGACCTCGGGCGGCTCCACGCCGTGGGAGACCGCGCCCGAGGACTACGATCCAAACGACTATTCCTGGCTCGGCATCGAGCTCGTGATCGAGGCGCACGAACAGGCCGGATGGCCGATCCGCGTGCTGCGCCGGCTGCTCGCCTGGCAGGTGCTGGTGTTCCACGGCGCCTACGGCGACGTACCCGGGCTCGCCTGCGACGCGTGCGTGCCCCTCGGCGGACCGATCGATGGCGGGCAGTCCGCGCTGCACTTCGCGCTGATCGCGAGGCCGCGCCACTACCCTGCGAGCGTGCGACTCGAATCGGGCCGCTTCGATTTCCTGCACGTGGTCGGCATCAGCGAATCCGAACGCGCCTACGCGAACGTGCACGGCAGCGCGCGCCTGGCCGAGAAGCTCGCGCTCGCCGAGGCGTTCGCGGTCACCGACCCGACCCGCGCGCCGCTGGCCTGAACCGCGCCTGCGCGATGTGCGCCGGCTGAACGCGCGCGCACCGCGTTCAGCGGCGATCCGACCGTGCGGCGCATGCTCGTCGCGAGCCCGCTCCCCGGGCGACGGAGGACCTGCCATGAACCGCAACCCGATGCCTGCCACGGCCACGCTGGTGCTGTCGATCTGCGCCGCCTGTGCCGCACACGCCCAGACGAACCCGACGGCACCGCCGCCGGTGCCGACCTCGCCGCCGCCGGTCGATACCGCCGCACCGCCGGTGGACTCGACGCCGCCGCCGGTCGGCACGCCGCGCACCGACGTCCAGCCGACGAACCCTGCGCAGCAGGACGTGCCGCGCGACGCCAACGGCAACCCGCTCTCGACCGGCACGCCGTCCCAGAGCGTGACCGGCGCGATGCGCGCCGCGCCGCAGCCGCTCGACTTCCAGATGCTCGACACCGAGCGCGCCGGCTCGCTCAAGCTCGACCAGGTTCGCAACGACCCGTGGCTGCGCCAGCATTTCCGCGAATGCGACGCCAACCACAACGACGTCGTCACCGAGGCCGAATACGCGAAGTGCACCGGCCGCTAGCCGCCGGGCGGGCGCCGCGGAGCGCCGCAGGCGCGAATGCCTCGTGCGTCGCCTGCATCGGGATGATCCGTGCGCTACGCCAGCGCGTCGTGGTGGCGCGTGGTGGGACTCGCCGCGGCGCGGCGGGGTCCCACCGGCCGGCGCGTCCTCGGCGCGAATGCGAGGTCAGCGCCCCGCGCCGGCCTGGTCGCCCGGCGCGGCATCGTTGGCGTGCTTCGCCTTCTCGATCGCGTCGCGCACTTCACTCGGCATGTAGGTCTCGTCGTGCTTGGCGAGCACTTCGGTCGCGACGAAATGGCCATCCTTCAGCGCGCCGGTCGCGACGATGCTCTGACCTTCGCGGAACAGGTCGGGCAGGATGCCGGTGTAGCGCACCGGCATCTCCCGGAAACGGTCGGTGACGATGAAATCGACGTCGAGCGAATCGGGCGCGCGGCGGATCGACTGTTCGAGCACGACACCGCCGAGGCGGAAGCGCGCGTCGCGAGGGGCGTGGCCGGCCGCGATCTCGCTCGGCGAATACAGGTAGGTCATGTTCTGCTGCAGCGCGACCACGGTCAGCGCGGCGGCCACGGCGACGGCCGCGAGCACGAGGCCGACGACGACGAGCCGGCGCTTGCGGGTCGGGTTCATGCCGAACCCTCGCTGCGCGCCTCGCGCCGGCGCACGCGACCGCGTACCTCGGCGAGGATGCGCCGGCGCTGCGCGCGCGGCGCCAGCGCCTCGAGTGCGAGCACGACCAGGAACACCGCGTACGACGGCCATACATAGGCGCCGTAGCCGCCCATCGCGAGGAAGTCGCCCATCACCTGCACCCGTGCCGAAAGCGCGCAGGGTAGCAAATCCGCGCATCGCCGCCGCGCGCGACGCGGCGAAACGCCACGGCGCGCCGGCGTGTCCGATCGACCGTCGTTCAGCGCCCGTCGCCGGCGACGTACGCCCCCAGCCGTACGGATGCCCGGTTCGCCGGGCGCAGCCTCGCCGGGTGCGCGCGGCGAGGCGCTCGCGCGCGGCCCCGTCGCCGTCGCGGCGCGATCGCGCAGCAGGGCGGTGGTCACCTCGGCCCGCATGCGGCAGCTTCGAGCACGCCCGCCGCGCGCTCCCTGCGGGGCGGCGGGAATCGGCCTATACTGCCGCCGCGCCGCCGTGGCGCAGACGTTCGTGAGGTCGCTCCCGCTTGGCTACGTCCGAAACGCGCGCCCGCCCGCGCAAGGCCGGAACCCCGAAGGCCGCCAAGGCCCCCGCATCCCGCAGCAGCGCCGCCGCGAAGAAGGCGTCGGTGAAGAAGGCCCCGGCCACGAAGGGGCCGGCGAAGAAGAAGGCGACCGCTGCCAAGGCCGCGCCGAAGAAGCCGGTTGCACCGAAGAAGACGACGGGCGCGAAGGCCGTCGCCCAGGCCGGCCCGGCGAAGAAGCCCGCGAGGCCGAAGGTCGCGAAGGTGCTCGACGCCGCGGCCCGCCTGCGCAGGGTCGTGCTCGATGCGCTGGACGATCTCAAGGCGAAGGACATCACCGAGATCGACGTGCGCGGCAAGAGTGGCGTGACCGACCTGCTCGTGATCGCCAGCGGCACCTCGTCGCGCCACGTGAAGTCGATCGCCGACGAAGTGGTGAAGAAGGCCAAGCAGGCCGGCAACCCGCCGATCGGCGTGGAAGGCCAGCGCGAGGCGGAATGGGTGCTGGTCGACCTCGGCGACGTCGTCGTGCACGTGATGCTGCCGCGCACGCGCGAATTCTACGGCCTCGAGCGCCTGTGGACGGTTGGCGACGCCGAACCGGCGATGCTCGCGGGCTGACCGCCTCCGCCGCGCGTCGCGATGCCGCCCCGGCATCGCGACTGCCGGAGTCGCGGGCGCCGCTCCGCCACGTGGCATCTTCGACTCGGGCCGATGAGGACGCTTCTTCCCGGGTGCCGCGTGTTTCGATGTTCTCCTCGCGCCGAGTTCCAGTGACATCGATCGCGGCCTTCGCAGGGCGATGAAGACGCGCCTGATCTCGGTCGGTGAACGCATGCCCGCGTGGGTCGCGGACGGTTTCGCCGAGTATCGCAAGCGCCTCTCGCGCGAGCTGCCGCTGGACCTGGTCGAGATCGAGCTCGGCCAGCGCGGCAAGGGGCGCGATGCGCAGCGCGCGATCGCGGACGAGGGTGCGGCCGTGCTCGCCGCGCTGCCGCGGGACGCGCACGTGGTCGCGCTCGACGGCCGCGGCAAGCCGTGGAGCAGCGAGCAGCTCGCCGCGCAGCTGGCCGGGTGGCGCATGTCCGGTCGCGACCTCGCGATCCTGATCGGCGGCCCCGATGGCCACGCACCCGAGGTGCTCGCGCGCGCGAACCAGGCCTGGTCGCTCGGGCCGCTGACCCTCCCGCACATGCTGGTGCGACTCGTCGTCGCCGAGCAGCTGTACCGTGCGGTGTCGATCCACGCCGGCCATCCGTACCATCGCGGATGACCTCGGCGGGTTCCGCCGGCGGCCATCGCCGGCCAACCTCGGCCGCCCGCGCTGCATCCAAGCCTGACGCCCCACCGATGACGGATCGACGCATGCCCGATCGTGCCCCCGCCTTCCTGCGCCTGCTCGGCTCCTGTCTGTTCGCGCTGTCGGCGTCGGCGCCCGGTCGCGGGTACGCCGCCGATCACCGCGAATTGGCGACGAAGGCGCCGCCCTACCGTGGCGCGCCCGCGCTCGCGCTCGAGGTCGACCTGCGCGACGCGCGTCGCCGCATCGTCACGGTCAGGGAGCGCATCCCGTTGCAGCAGGCCGGCCGGCTCGTGCTGCTGTATCCGCAGTGGGATGCGGCGAGCCATGCACCATCGATCCCGGTGCAGCGCCTGGCGGGGCTCGCGATCACGGCCGATGGCGCGCCGCTGCCGTGGCGGCGCGATCCCGCGCGCGTGCATGCGTTCGAGGTCGTCGTGCCCGAAGGCGCGCGCGAACTGCAGGTCGAGTTCCAGTACCTCGCGCCGCTGCGGCGCGATCCCGCGGCGACGGTGCTGCAGGGCGTGATCGGGCTCGCCTGGAACCGCGTGCTGCTGTATCCCGAGGGTCGGCCCGCGCATGCGCTGCCGGTGCAGGCGACGCTCACGCTGCCCGAGGGCTGGTCGGCGGCGACGTCGCTGCAGGGCGTGCGGAAAGGTACGCAGCTCCGGTTCGCGCCGGTCACGCTCGACCGACTCGTCGACGCGCCCGTGTACGCCGCGCGCGCGATCACGACGCGTGCGATCACGCACGGCACGGCACCGGTGCGGGCGCACTGGATCGCGCGCGACGCGGCATCGATCCAACAGGCCGCCGCGTTCGACCGGCCCCTGCGTGCGGTGGCGAGGGAAAGCGAAGCGCTGTTCGGCCGTGCGCCGTTCGAACGCTACGACTTCCTGCTCGCGCTCGACGATCGCCTGCCCGGCCCGGGAGGAATCGAGCACGCGGACTCGGGCGAGGTGTTCCTGCCGGGCGATTTCCTGTCCACACCGTCGGCCGCGGTGCCGTACGTCGACGTGATCGCGCACGAACTGATCCACGCCTGGAACGGCCGCTGGCGCGTGCCCGCGGACATGGCCGCCGACACGCCGAACGATCCGGTCACGGGCACGCTGCTGTGGTTCTATGAAGGCCAGACCGAGTTCTGGTCGCGTGTCGTCGCCGCGCGATCCGGCCTGCGCAGCCGGCAGGAAACGCTCGACGCGCTGGCGCTCGACGCGGCCGTCGTGCAGTCGCGCGCCGGTCGGCGCTGGAAGTCGCTCGCCGACAGCACGAACGACCCGCTGATGCCGGGCGGTGCGGTCGAGTGGCGCGACTGGCAGCGGCGCGAGGACTACTACGTCGAGGGCGTGCTGTTCTGGCTCGATGTCGATGCGCGCCTGCGTACCTGCAGCGGCGGCGCGAAGGGCATGGACGATTTCGCCGCGCTGTTCTTCGACGCGTCCGGGCGACGACCCGGCGAGCGCGAGCGCCGGTACGCCGAAAGCGACGTCGTCGCGACGCTCGCACAGGTCTGCGCCGCAGACTGGCACGCGATCCTGCGTCGCAAGCTCGACGCGCACGACGACCACGGACTGCTCGACGGCCTGCGGGCGCACGGCTGGACGCTCGTCTTCCGCGACGCGCCGAGTGCGTACTTCCTCGCCAACGAAGCCGCCGATGGCGTCCGTGACCTGACCTGGTCGCTCGGCATGACGATCGCGCCGTCGGGCGTGGTCCGGTCGGTCGCCTGGGACGGCGCCGCGTTCGCCGCCGGCATCGTGCCGGGCGCGCGGGTGGAACGCGTCGACGGCACCGCGTTCACGCCGGAAGCCCTCGAGCGCGCACTCGCCGGCGCCGCGCCCCGGGCGCGGTTGCAGCTCGTCGTCGTGTACGACGGCGATGCGGCGGTCGTCGACGTCGACGCGAGCCGCGGCCGCCGCTACCCGCACCTGCAGCGCATCGACGGCGTGCCGGACACCCTGTCGGCGCTGCTCGCGCCGCGGCGGGAGCGGGAGTGAGTCGTTCCCGGCGGCCAAGGCACCGCCGGGCAACGTACCGCGCGGATTCGCGGGCCAACGGGCGGGATTGTCGTCCATCACCGAAGACGTCCCTTGCCGTGTCCCGGGGCGCCGTCGGTAACGGCCGAACATCCATCGGTGCGCGTCGTACGCGCTGGCTTGAGCCCGTGAGGGCCATTGGTCGGCTTCGACCGGCCCGCACGGGCGCCTTGGAGAGCCGCGAATGCGCATTGGGGAAGCATGGACGCGCATCACCTCGTGTTCGCGTGCGCCGCCGCTGGGCGATCGATGCACCTCCGGCATTCGATGCCGCGCCTCCGCGGCTCGAGACCATGCCTGGGAGGTTCGACGATGCGCCCCAAAGGCGAAGCGTTGCGCTTGCAGAGGCGCATGCTTTGATTCCTGAGGTCCAATGATGCTCTCCTGAGGCGCACGATTCCGCCCCAAGGAACGCCCGTACCCCTTTCGGATGAGGTGGGCGCGCTGGGCTTCGCCAGGTCGCGGCAACGCAGGCCAATGCCTGCTCTTGATGGAGGGGGCTGGCGATTTCGGTCCTTGTCCGCGTCGCCGGCAGATCCAGACGTCTCGCCTCCTGCGACGCGGCCGAGCTTCATGGGCGCTCGCGTTGTCCGCTATGGTGCGGACGGCTTACGTGTCGCGGTGGTCCGGAAGGGGGCTTCATGAGCGAGGACGCACGCAGGGCATTGGCGCATTCGCCGAGCCATCCTCTCGAGGACCATCTCCTGGCGGTTGCGAATCTGGCGCAACGGTTCGCGGCGGCGTTTGGTGGGGGCGACTGGGGCCATCTCGCGGGCTTGTGGCACGACCTGGGCAAGTACAGGCAGGGTTTCCAGCGCTATATCCGCCAGTCGAAGGATCCCGATGCGCACATCGAGGGCCGTGTGGTCGGCACCGACAAGACGCATTCTGCCGCGGGTGCGCTCCATGCCATCAAGACCCTGGGTCCGTTGCGCGGAGAGCTGCTGGCATTCCTGATTGCCGGTCATCACGCCGGGCTTCCTGACCGGGATGAGGGGTCGCCGGCGGGGTTGCGCCTCCGCCTCGGCAGTGAAGCAGCCGAACGGGAACTCGCCGAAGCATTGGCACACCCCATTCCCCCGGAAATTCTCACAGGAACCGCGCCAGCTTCTGCCGTTCCCGGCGGTACCGCGGGTTTCGCATTGTGGTTGCGCATGCTGTTCTCCTGCCTGGTCGATGCCGATTTCCTCGACACCGAGCAGTACTACGACGCTGTCAAGGCTGGCCGACGCGGCCCGTGCGCATCGTTGTCCGACATGAAGGATGTCTTCGACGCATCGATGCGCGCGAAGGCTCGAAACGCTGCACCTTCTGTCGTGAACCGCGTTCGAGCCGATGTGCTGGCGCAGTGCCGCGGCAAGGGGTCGGACACGCGCGTGGCTCCTGGGTTCTTCGAACTGACCGTGCCCACTGGCGGCGGCAAGACCCTGTCGTCCCTCGCATTCGCCCTGGAGCATGCGCTCGCACATGGCAAGCGTCGCATCGTCTACGCAATCCCCTACACCAGCATCATCGAACAGACGGCAAAGGTCTTTCGCGACATCTTCGCCAGCTTGGGCGAGGAAGCAGTGATCGAGCACCACAGCAACCTCGACGTCGACGAACGCGCCGAGAACCATGCCAGCCGCCTGGCGGCGGAGAACTGGGATGCACCACTGATCGTCACGACGAACGTCCAGCTGTTCGAGTCCTTGCATGCGGCACGGACCAGCCGCTGTCGCAAGCTGCACAACCTCGTCGACAGCGTGATCGTGCTGGACGAAGCTCAGCAGCTGCCGCGTGACTTCCTCGCGCCGGTGCTGCACGCGCTGAAATTGCTCGTGGCCCACTACGGCGTCAGCGTCGTGTTCTGCACCGCGACGCAGCCAGCACTGACGCCGCGGCGTGCGCCGATCACGGCAAGCGTCGTGCTCGACGGCATCGAGGCCGACAGCACGCGATCCATCGTCGATCAACCACAAGTGTTGTTCGACGCACTCCGTCGCGTCGCCATCCACATGCCGATGGACTTCTCCGCGCGTTCGAGCTGGGAAGCAGTCGCCACGGAGCTCGCCTCGGAGAACTGCGTCCTCGCGATCGTCAACGCACGCAAGCACGCTCGCGAACTGTTCGCCTTGTTGCCACAGGATGGGGCCGAACACCTATCGGCGCTGATGTGTGCCGAGCACCGCAGCGTAGTGGTCGAGAGAATCCGTTCGCGCCTCGACGAGAAGCGGGCCGGCCGCGACCGGCGGCCGCTGCGGGTCGTGAGTACGCAACTGGTCGAGGCGGGCGTCGACCTGGACTTTCCCGTCGTCTACCGCGCCCTGGCCGGCCTGGACTCTGTCGCGCAGGCCGCAGGGCGCTGCAATCGGGAAGGGCGTCTCGAGGAGGGCCGGGTACGGGTGTTCGTGCCGCCTGAGGCAGCCCCGCCGGGCCTGCTGCGTCAAGGCGAACTGACGTTGCTCGAAATGGTCCGCACCGGGCGCCTGACCGACCCGCTCTCACCGGTGACGTTTCGTGACTACTTCGATCGGTTCTACGCCAGGGACGACAGCGGCTTCGACAAGGGCAATGTGCTCGGCCTGCTACGACACGACCGCGCGGCGTTTCGAACAGCAGCGGAAGCCTTCCGGATGATCGACGATGACAGTCAGGGGATCGTCGTTCCGTATCGTCCCCCCGGCTACACAGAGAGTCCTGTCGAAGCGTGGCTCCACGTGCTCGAGAGGAACGGACATGCGCGGGTGGTCCATCGCAAGTTGCAGCGCTACACCGTCACCGTGCCGCTTCGCGTGTTCGAGCAGATGGTGCGGCGCGGCGACGTCGAGGAGCGGGCCGGGCTTTGGTTGGCACTGGAATTGCTTTACGACGAACGTACCGGATTGATCATGCCGGATTCGTCCGGATCGGCCGCCGACTATGTGTTGTGAGGATGTGGACATGGCGCAACATGGATTTTGTTTGGAAGTGGCGGGCGCTTACGCCTGTTTCACGAGGCCAGAAATGAAGGTCGAGCGGGTCAGCTACGACGTAATCACGCCGTCGGCTGCCCGATCCATCTTCGATGCCATCCTTTGGAAGCCCGCCATCCGCTGGCAGGTGTTGCGCATCGAAGTCTGCGAGCCCATCCGCTGGATCTCCGTGCGCCGAAACGAGGTCGGCGCCGTCGTGCCGGTCAGCGCGGTCCGCAGTGCCATGTCTTCGGGCGCGGCGCTGGCATTGAATGTCGAAGACCACCGCCAGCAGCGCGCCGGGCTGTTCCTGCGCGACGTGCGCTATCGGCTGCATGCGCGCTTCACGATGACCGACAAGGCCGGCGAGGTCGATACGCCGGCGAAGTTCGCCGCGATGTTCGAGCGCCGTGCCTCGAGAGGGCAGTGCTTCAACCAGCCCTATCTCGGGACGCGCGAGTTCTCGTGTCGCTTCCGCCTGCTCGATGCGAAGGCGGAACCTTTCGAGCGGCCGCCTGAGCTGGCTGGCGAGCGCGACCTCGGGTGGATGCTCTACGACCTGGATTTCGGCAACCCCTCGCACGCGGAGCCGAAGCCGCTGTTCTTCCGCGCGAGGATGCACGACGGTGTGATCGTCGTACCTCCTCGCGACAACGAGGAGGAGGTGCGCGGATGATCCTGCAGGCACTCAACGAATATTACGAACGCAAGCGTGGCAGCGGGGACCTCGCTCCAGAGGGCTTCGAGCACAAGGAGATTCCCTTTGTCATCGTCGTGGACGAATCGGGTGCGTTCGTTCAGATCGACGATACAAGGCGAGTCGACGGCAAGAAGAAGGTTGGACGCACATTCCTCGTTCCCCAGGCTGTCAAGCGATCGGTAGGTGTGGCGGCAAACCTATTGTGGGATACACCCGAGTACGTGCTCGGCGTAGCTCGCCCGGGCGCGAAGTTCGAGCGCGTCGCTGCTCAGCACGCGGCGTTCAATGCGCGCATCGCCGAGCTTGCGGAAGGCGAGGATGCGGGTCTGCGAGCGGTGCGGACCTTCCTGACGGGCTTCGACTTGGCTGCGCTGCAGGCCGATCCCCTGTGGGCCGAGTTGAGGGCAGCGAACCCGTTCATCTCGTTCCGCCTCGCGGCGGATGCCGCCGACACGCTGGTTTGCCAGCGTCCTCGCGTCATCGACGCGATCCGATCCGCGGGCGCAGCGGGGCGGGCTCGACCTGGCTTATGCCTGGTTCGAGGTGAAAGCGACGGCATTGCGCGCCTCCATCCTCCGATCAAGGGGGTCTGGGGTGCGCAGACGGCGGGCGCGAACATCGTGTCGTTCAACTTGGACGCGTTCAACTCCTACGGCAAGGAGCAGAGCTTCAATGCCCCGGTCGGCGATCGCGCCGCATTCGCATACACGACGGCGTTGAACCATCTCTTGCGCAAGGGGTCGCCCCAGCGCATGCAGGTGGGCGATGCGTCGACTGTGTTCTGGGCGGCGGGCGTGCACGCGTCGCGCTTCGAGGAGGACTTCGCAGCGGTGTTCGGCGAGGCCGAGAAGGACGATCCGGATCGCCACTCGGAAGCCGTCCGCAACCTGTACCGGGCGACCGATGCCGGCGTGTACAGGGAACCCGATGCGTCGGAACGGTTCTGCGTGCTCGGCTTGGCGCCGAACGCAGCGCGCATAGCAGTGCGCTTCTGGTACGTCGCGACGGTCGGCGAACTCGCGTTGCACGTGCGCCGGCACTTTGACGATCTGGACCTGGCCAAACCGGCGTTCGAAGGGCCGTGCCTGTCGCTGTACCGCCTGCTGACATCGGTCGCGTTGCAGGGCAAGGCCGAAAATGTGCCGCCTGACCTGGCGGGCGACACGATGCGCGCCATCCTCGCGGGGGCCCCGTATCCGGCGATGTTGCTGCAGGCCGCAGTGCGACGCATCCGCGCGGAGCAGGCAGTCGGCTATCCGCGTGCCGCGATCATCAAGGCTTCACTGAACCGCCTCATTCGCCAAAACCGGCTGTCCGCCAAGGAGTTGTCCGTGAGTCTCGACAAGAACAATACCGACCCGGCGTACTGCCTTGGTCGCCTGTTCGCCACCCTGGAACGCATCCAGGGCGTCGCCCAACCCGGCATCAACGCCACGATTCGGGAGCGTTACTACGCCGCGGCGAGCAGCGCGCCCGTAACCGTCTTTCCGATCCTCCTCAAGCTCAAGAACCACCATCTGGCAAAGATCGACAGGCCGGGTCTCGTGGTCATGTTCGAGAAGTTGCTGACGGAGATATTCGGTTGCATCGATGCCGTACCGCCACGGTTGACGCTTGCCGAGCAAGGCGCGTTCGCGATCGGCTACTACCACCAGCAACAGGCGTTCTTCGCGCCGAAGGGCGAGGCCGGTGCCGCTGTGGCATCGGATGCAGACAACCAGGGAGAAGAGGAATGAGCCTCGACAAGCGCTACGACTTTGTACTGCTGTTCGACGTGCAGGACGGCAATCCGAATGGCGATCCCGACGCGGGCAACCTGCCACGCCTCGATGCCGAATCAGGACACGGGTTGGTCACGGATGTCTGCCTGAAGAGGAAGGTTCGCAACTACGTCGGCCTTGCGAAAGGCGAGCAGCCGCCGTTCGAGATCTACGTGAAGGAACGAGCGGTGCTCAACAGGCAGCACGAACGCGCGTACGTCGCCATCGGGGCCGCGGATGCCCTTAAGGGGGACGACAAGAAGCGCAAGGGCGGCGACAAGGTCGACGAGGCGCGTGCGTGGATGTGCAGGAACTTCTACGACGTGCGCACGTTCGGTGCCGTAATGGGACTCGGCATCAATTGCGGCCAGGTGCGCGGTCCCGTGCAGCTCACGTTCGGTCGCTCCATCGATCCCATCGTGCAGCTGGAGCATTCGATCACGCGAATGGCCGTCGCAACGGAGGCGGAAGCCGAGAGGCAAGGAGGCGATAACCGCACGATGGGACGCAAGTTCACGGTGCCGTATGGCCTCTACCTCGCGCAGGGGTTCGTATCCGCGCACCTCGCCCAGCAGACCGGGTTCTCCGGGGACGACCTTGCGTTGCTTTGGGAAGCCCTGGAGAACATGTTCGAGCACGACCGCTCCGCGGCCCGTGGAATCATGTCCACGCGCGGCCTCTACGTGTTCGAGCATGCGAGCGCCTTGGGCAATGCGCCTGCGCATGCGTTGTTCGAGCGGATCGGCGTGAGATTGCGCGAGGGCGTGACCGCTCCTCGCGCATTTTCGGACTACGTGGTGAACGTGAGCGAAGACGGGCTGGACGAAGCCGGGATTGCGCTGCATCGCAGGATCGGCTAGGCACTCTTCGTGGCCGGCACGGCTGGCAGGTGAGGCGAGGAGCATCGTGGCATGAATCGAGCTCGATGACATGGAAGTACTAGCGCCGGTCGCCTTGTCCGCCCTCCAGCACTGGAGCTATTGCCCGCGTCAGTGCGCGTTGATCCACGTCGAGCAGGTCTTCACCGAAGACGTGCACACCGCTCGCGGCCGTGCCGTGCATTCCACCGTCGATCACCCGGGAGCCGAGCGTGTGGGCACTGTACGCATAGAGCGTTCGATGCCGCTCTGGAATGATCGACTGGGGCTAGTCGGGAGGGCCGATCTTGTCGAGTTCGAGGGGGACGGTACACCTTACCCGGTCGAGTACAAGCATGGCCCGCGACGGCGACATCGCCACGACGACCTGCAGCTCGCTGCCCAAGCCCTGTGCCTGGAGGAAATGACGCAGCGAGCTGTGCCGTTCGGCGCGATCTTCCACTTCAGCTCGAGGCGCCGACGTCAAGTCGCGATCGATTGCGACCTGCGCGCTGCCGTCGAAGAGGCAGTGCGGGCGGTCCGAGCGCTGCTGTCGTCGCCAGTCTTGCCGGAGCCGGTCGACGACGCCCGTTGCCGCCATTGCTCTCTCGCCGAGTCGTGTCAGCCTGCCGTGGTCTCCAGGAGGATGCACTATCGCGCCCTGCTCGGCGGATTGTTCGAGCCGTGAGCGCCTGGACGCTACTGAACACGTTGTACGTGATGACCGAGGGTAGTTACCTACGCCTCGACAATGACACCGTGCGCATCGAGGTGGAACACGAAACGCGTCTTCGCGTGCCGATCCATCATCTCTGTGGCATCGTTACATTCGGAGAGGACATCATGCTTTCGCCGGCCTTGCTCGGTCGTTGTGCGCAGGCGGGTATCGGGATCACGTTGCTTGGTCGGCATGGCCGCTTCCTGGCACGAATCGAAGGGCCAATGAGCGGCAACGTCCTCTTGCGTCGCGCGCAGTACGATACGAGCTCCGATGCTGGTGCCGCGCTTTCGCTGGCGCGCAGCATCGTCGCGGGCAAGCTACGCAATAGTCGCACGGTCTTGTCCCGCGGGGCGCGCGAGGCCAGGCGTGACGAGGATCGCGAGGCGGCCAATGTCGCCGTGGCGAAATTCGATGCGTCCTTGCGCGCAGTCCGCGTGGCCGGTGACGTCGCTGCGTTGCGCGGCGTGGAGGGCGAAGCCGCCCGGACATACTTCGATGCGCTCAATCATCTGGTTCGCGCAGACGCCCGCGAGGCCTTCAGGATGGACGGCCGCAGTCGGCGTCCGCCACGCGATGCTCTGAATGCGTTGCTGTCCTTCCTGTACACCCTTCTCGTCCATGATTGCCGCTGCGCATTGGAGACGGTCGGGCTCGATCCGCAAGTAGGGTTCCTGCATGTGCTGCGGCCTGGCCGTCCGGCATTGGCTTTGGATCTCATGGAGGAGTTCAGGGCGATTGCTGCTGACCGCATGGCGTTGAAACTGATCAACCGCACACAGTTGAAGACCGGCGACTTCCGCATAACAGAAGGCGGAGGGGTGCTCTTGTCAGACGAGGCGCGTAAGACGGTGAGCATCGCCTGGCAGGAGAGGAAGAAGGACACGCTGTTGCACCCCTTGCTCGAATCGGAAGTACCCGTCGGCCTGCTACCACAGGTCCAGGCGCGCCTACTTGCGCGCACGCTGCGTGGCGAGACGGAGGCCTACTTGCCGTTCATCGCGAGGTGGCGGGTGCTTGTCATCGTCTGCTATGACGTCTCGACTGAGGATCGCGAAGGCAGGCGTAGGCTGCGCCGCGTTGCACTCACGTGTGAGGCCGTTGGACAACGGGTTCAGAAGTCCGTTTTCGAGTGCCGCGTCGACCAGTTGCAGCTGGAGGCACTGGAACGGAACCTTCTGGGCATCATCAACCCGTTGCAGGACTGCCTGCGCTTCTATCGGCTCACCGAGCCCGTCGACGTTCATGTCAAGGAATTTGGAAATTTTCGAGCCGTCGACTTCGATGCCCCGTTGGTCGTCTGAACGCTGCGCGAACCCCAAGCGATGCCCCAAGTCCATAGCGTCCGCGGCCCAGATAAGTCCTTTCCACACGTGCATTTGCGCCCGGTCGGCCGGACTGGCGACCCCGGTGCCTGGCAGATCACCGCGTGTTCGCGCGAGACCAGCGAATTGGATCGACCGGTCAATGTGTTACAAACGTGCGGTCGCCCGCTTCGCCAGAGGCGGGTGCGACGTCCCCCCGCTTTGAGTAGCGGCCCGATCTAGAGTCCGGGCTTGATCGTAGCGGCTTTCGCCGCCAGTTGCTTTGCGTAAGCGGCGGGTGTCAGACCACCCAGTGCCTCCTTCGGTCGCTCCTCGTTGT